>QWCB01000508.1_pt1 | contig 43812 bp, 28 predicted proteins | sample 1972511 | NCBI WGS metagenome assembly QWCB01 (sample SAMN09866719, study PRJNA288562) | Human gut metagenome isolate term5_stool, whole genome shotgun sequencing... | isolation source: gut | host: Homo sapiens | place: USA: California | reverse complement strand
ATCCACGTAGAGCCTGCCCTGCGTCCGTATCTTCGTGAAACTTGAATCCCCTACCTGATATATTGCTGACATGCCATTGCCCTCCTCGCGCCTTTTGCAAGGTAAAGGTACAGAAAAGTTTTTTAATGGTGGCGGGGCAGAAGGCAACGAAATGCTATGAACCGATGACCTGCATACCCATCGCATACACCGTCACCTCTCGTCTTGTAGAGCCAATCGCCGCGAAACCGTCCGAATCCACGCCATAGTCTCCTTCAGTTGGCACACAAAGCCCGCATGAATTTCCGCCACCCTTGCAGCTCCGTCCCTAGGACGGTCTTTAAATGAAATTGGGGGGCTAGTGCCCCCCAAACTCCTTTCCGTAGGGCGAGCCAACCTGAAAAAAGGCTGACCCGCATAGCCCTCACGCCAAAACCCTACATCAAACCTGCGTTAGCCCAACAGGCCAACGCCCTTCTCTCGCTAGTAATTCTCCTTAGCCGGCTCAAAGTACGACTGCGGATGCAGGCACGCCGGGCACGTCTTCGGCGCCTTCTTGCCGCGGTAGAGAAAACCGCAGTTGCGGCACTGCCACACAATCTCCTCATCGCGCTCAAAGAAGTTACCCGCCTCAATGCGAGAGAGTAGCTTGCGGTAGCGAGCCTCATGCATCGCCTCCACCTCGGCAATCTTCTGAAACGCAGTGGCGATTTCCTCAAAACCCTCTTCGCGGGCTATTTTAGCCGCGTTGGGGTAAAGCTCCGTATGCTCCTCATTCTCCCCAGCCGCAGCCGCCTTGAGGTTCTCCACAGTGCTGCTGATGATGCCCGCCGGGTAGGTGCTTGTGATTTCTACCATGCCGCCCTCTAGAAACTTAAAGAACCGCTTGGCATGCTCCTTCTCCTGCGCTGCCGTCTCCGCGAAGATGGCGCTAATCTGCTTGTACCCCTCCTTGTCGGCTACGCTGGCAAAATATGAATAGCGCTGAAAGGCCTGCGACTCCCCGGCAAACGAGGCGAGGAGGCACTGCTCCGTTTTCGTCCCCTTAACTGATTTACCCATAGTTCTAATCCCCCTTTACTCTTTTATCCTACCGCGAAGGTAGCCAAAAGTGGGGATTTATTGGGGCTTTTTCGTAGTAAAGAAAGGGTAAAAATAGCATGGTTGCTACCACACCCCCGTCCCTTCCTCGCGTTACTGTATTAGGTAGGCTAGTGAGATGCCCCCGTTGTAGTTGTTTCGCACCACGGAGGGACGGTTGCTGATGTTCACGAAGCCCCAGTCGAAGTATCCGCTCAGCTGTATGCCGATGAAGCGTGCGCCGAGGTGAGCCCCTAGCCCTAAGTCGTAGCGCTTGTACTCCCCCGCGGCGTTGCCCCAGCCAATCACAACGGGGTCTTCCCCATCGGTACGCGTCCACCCGAATAGCCCCACGCCGATGGTTGGCCCCGCGCCGACAAATAGCCCGGTGCCTGCGAGCCCGATGGAGTAGTTAATTCGAATGGGAAATTCTAAGTAGTAGAGGTCCTGCGTAATTTTACTGGTTTGCTCCGCGGTGCTTTCAGGCACATCGGGTTCTACCTTATCTACCACCTTGGGCAGCACATCGCTGTATTGATAGCCTTTGCGCGTGAAAAGCGCATCGAGTTCAAACTCCATCCCCACCACGGGCAGCTGCACAAGCAGCTCTCCGCCCGCATGGAACCCAATGAGGTAGCGGTTTTTAGCTGTTACATCTCGATTTGACTCCCGTACGTGGTGCGCTGGGAAGTTAATACCCAGCTTAGGGCCTCCGCTCACCTGCGCATGCGCAGCGCCCAAGCCTAAAAGCCCCGCGACAGCCAGGCAAAAGAACGTCTTCTTCATCATCTTTTCCATTTATTATAGGCTACTGTGGGTCGTTGCCATTCTTTACACGTGCCATGCTGGGGGCATCTGCCGAGAGCATGGCGGGCCGCCTGAAGAGGTACGCCAAGGAAAGTCCAAAATTTCCGATATGCCCCTCGCCGTTGGCAGCTTGAATTCCAATGAGTCCGTAGTCAACATAAATGCCAAAGAACAGCGGGAGGCGTCCGAAGCCCACCCCAGTATGGAATGAGATGGCTACATCAAGACGATTAAATTCGCTCTCGAAGCTTGCGCGCGCCTGATGCCACTGGCCATCAACGATTTGGTCAATCTCCCCCCACAGCGCTATGCTGGGCTGAAGACCCATGCTGATGTACAGGCTCAACGACCCCAGCGCGGTGGCGTAGCCCAGCCGGAGCGGGAGTTGCAGCGCGTAGAGCTGCATGCGGGAGTTGTAGCGGGTGGTGCCGGGGAGGAACCAATTCACATTGAGCGACGCCCCGCCCAGCAGGGCGAGCTGCAGCCCGCTTTCTAGGTATAGCCCCGGGGAGGAGGTGAAGAAGTACGCAGCCTCTGCCCCCGCATGGAACCCCACAATGTTGGCGGTACGCTCGGAGCGGTCAACGAAGGTGCGCCGCAGCGTGGGGAACCCCACGCCGGCCCGCACGCCGTACGTTAGCTGCGCCTGCGCCGTTCCATTCAGCAGCAAAGCCATCGCGGCGAGTAGAACGCCCCCCAGAAAGCGTAACCCTATTGCACTCTTCATATGCGCGAATGTAATGACTTTTAAGGAATCGGATGGGGCTGCATTGCAGCGGTTGAAAGCGAAAAGCCTGCTTCTAGCCCTCTTCTTCTGCCTTAGAGCGGCTACCCCTTATCCCGTCTTTTGCCCTGCGCCGGGCACGGCCTAGAGCGGACCGACTGCCCACCCTGGCTGGGCGGAGTGGGGAAGGGTGTGGGGGCAGGAGTCGTACGCGCCCTAAACGTGGCGTGGAGTGTCTTTGTCTTCACCCGCTGGGCATCGCCCACGTAGGCCACCCAAACCTCTATCCCTTTGCCCCGCCAGGCCTTGGGTAGCCGTACCCCGACCCCGCGCGATCCCTTTCCCACGACCACTGGGACGGCAATCCACTGGTTCGCCTTCGCTTCCCGCGCCGCGAGCAGCAGCCGCGGGGCGTTCCACGGCAGCGCGGTGCTCCACGAAACGATTAGCTTCCCGTTTCGCCTCTCCATGCGCAGCCCCTCGGGCAGCGCATGCATGCCATCGGTGAGCTGCAGGCGGGCGTAATCGAGCCTGTCGCCCTGCGGCGTGGCCACAAACCATTCCCGCAGCGCCGTGGAGACCGCCGCGTGGTAGCCGCCCACCCGCCGTCCATTGCGCTTGGTTACGGAGGTGTAGCCCGCCGTGAGCAGCTCCTTCACGTGGGGCAGCGCGGCGCATACCTGCGCCATTCTACCCCGCTGCCGGCGTTGCGCGGCGGTTTTTGCGTCGCGGTAGCCCTTCGGCCAGCTGCGCACGCACAGCTGGCTGCGGCATACGTAGTTTACCACTACGCCCCGAGGGTTCCACCGCGGGCGTATCGGAATGTATACTGCCATGCCGATTACCTTTTTTGTCCAATTATCGTTCGGGCAAAGGTAGCACCCCGATGGGATCCCCGCGGAAATACTTCGCACCAAAGCCAATTATCGCTGGCAATAATTGGCTTTGATGCGAGTTTTACAGCCCGCAGCCGATAGCCAGCCGCCCATTTCTTTCACCGAGGCTGGGAGCAGGAAAAAAATTGACTGACGGTTGCAACGTAGTAGAAAAAAAGTTTTTCTACCTTTGTGCGCTACGAAAGAGGGGGAGGAGATGTTACATTAAACTTTTCAGTAAGCATGAGGAAAGGTCGATTTCTACTGATTGCGCTATTTCTGCTTGCGCCGTTTGGGCTGCGAGCGCAAGAGGTAGTGAGGTTCGGGCAGTACACAGTGGTGCCCGAGCAGAATGTGCTGCAAACGCCAGCCAAACGTACGCGCGGCGCGGGCAGCGGGCAGAGCAGCCTAGAGCTGGGGCTGCCAGCCAATGGCAGGGTGAACGTGCTGATGCAGTTTGCCAAGGTGCCCGATGCCAAGGCGTTAGCGAAGCTCTCCAAGCGGGGCGTAAAGCTGGAGGGCTACGTGGGAGGAAACACCTACTACGCGCAGGTGCTACCCGGCAAGCGGCCACAGGATTTCGCGGGCTGCAACGCCACCTCGGTGATGGCGATGCGGCCGGAATGGAAGGTGTCGAGCCTGCTGGCGGAGGGAAGCGTGCCGCAATGGGCCGACCGGGGCAATGGGCGCGTGGAGGTGCGCTTGAGCTGGTTCTCCAACGTGGATGCGGCCTACGCGGCGGAGCGCGTGGGGGCGCTGGAGGGCTGCCGTGTGCTGAGCAGCGCGGAGCGTTTTGCCTCCATGCGGGTGGAGATGCCGCTGGCGCAGGTGAAAAAGCTGGCGGCGATGCCGTGGGTGCAGCGGGTGAGCCCCGTGGAGCCGCCCCAGGAGGTGAACGATGTGCGCGGTGCGGTGCTCAGCACGGGTAGCGTGTTGGCGCAGCCCGTATCGCTCGGGGGCCGCGGGCTCACCGGCAAGGGCGTAAAGATAGGCCTCTGGGATGAGGATGTGACCCGCCACGTGGACCTCGGCGATAGGGTGCATATCCTTGAGGCTGAGCAGGGCACCCCCACGGGCCACGGCCACCACACGGCGGGCATTATTGCGGGCAATGGCCTGCTTGACCCCGCGGCGCGGGGAGTGGCCCCCGAGGCGGAGCTGTACACCATGAATTTCAATGTGGGAAGGAATGGGAAAGTACCAGAAGAGGAGATGGTGGAGGTGGCTGACACCTATAATATATCCCTCTCCTCAAATTCCTATGGAATTGACTACGGCAAGTTTTGCGGTAAAGATTCATTGCTGTCCTATTCGTTTGGGGCGGCCTACAACCAGGACCTCATATCAAATTGGCTCCCTGAACTAACCTTGATATACTCGGCTGGGAATGCGCAGTCGGAATGCCCGGGGCATCAGTACGGTTCGTCTGTAAATCGATCAAAGAACGCCATCCACGTCGGGGCGATAGACGAAGAGGGCGGCATGATCAGCTTTTCTAGCTGGGGCCCGATGGATGATGGGCGCTTGCTGCCCACGGTGTCGGCAAAGGGGCTGCACGTCTACTCAATGATGCCAAAAAATGGACATGGCTACATGGACGGCACGTCGATGGCTTGCCCGATGGTGGCGGGGCATGCGGCGCTGCTCACGCAGCGGTACCACCAGCTGAACGGCGGGGCGAATCCCTCCTCGGCGCTGCTGAAGGGGCTGTTGGCCAATACGGCCGTTGACAGGGGGAACCCCGGGCCCGATTATTCCTATGGCTATGGCGTAGTGAATGCGGAGGCGGCCGTAGTGGCGCTGGAGAAGGGATGGTACAAGCTTGACACGATGCAGAGCGGCACGCCAAAGCTCCCCATTACTATCCAGGTACCCGCGGGTGTGAAGCAGCTGCGGGTGATGTTGACGTGGATTGACCCAGTGGTGGACAAAGAGTACGCCTACGGGGAGCCTGCACTGGTCAATGACCTTGACCTCTCGGTGGCGCAGGGCGGCGCACCGGTGCTGCCGTGGGTTCTTGACAGGGGGAATCCTGAAAAGCCCGCCACGCACGGCACGGATGCCATCAATAACATAGAGCAGGTGGTGATAGACAACCCGGAAGCTGGGACTGCAACGGTTACCATTGGTGGGCAAGACAAGATAAAGGATAACAATGATGGCAAGGGGCAGGCGTACGTGGTGACGTGGTACTTTGACTACGGCCAGCCCAAGTTGCTCCACCCGCTCGGCGGGGAGACCTTCTCGCCGGGCGATGAGCTCTTGCTGCGCACCGAGTGGCTTGCGGGCGAGACGATGGCGGAGATATCCTACGACGATGGGAAGACCTACAGCTACCTCGGCAAGGTGAATGAAGTGTTCTCAACCCCGCTATGGATTCCACAGGATGCCCCCGCAACGAGCAAGGCGCGGGTGCGGCTGACGGATAGCCAGGGGCATGTGCTGGTCAACGCCAAGCCGTTCACCATAGCTCCCGCGCCGCAGGAAGTAAAGTATTCAGCAGGGACGTGCAACCTCGGGAGTTGGGGGCTTGAGTGGAAAAATGATCCCAGCGTAACGAAGTACGAGGTGCTACAGGCCGATGTGCCCACGGGGAAGTGGATCGTGCTGGGCGAAACGGCGCTTACAAACTATAGCATCCCGAAAGAGAAAATCGTTATGGGCGGCCGCAACGTGTTTGCCGTGCGGGCGAAGCTGGCCGATGGTGCGGTCGGGCCGCGCTCATCGGGGGTGCTAGTGGAAAAGGGTACGCCGCTGACAATCAAGCAGGACGATTTGCCATTCCTTGAAACCTTCACCATGCTCCCCCCGCCCAGCGCAACGATAGAGTGGGGAGAGAATATTGAGCCTTGGACTACACCGACATTCGCGGATTTCAAAATGCCGGTGGGTTCGCAAATCTACATTGCGCAGGCCAAGAAGGATGCCACTTCGAGCGTTCCATTTAAAGACCGGAACAACACGCTTACGATAAGCCTATGCGATGTGGATTTAAGCGGGGTGCCTGCGGGCAACGACCTCGTGTTCCACAGCATACTCATGGCCGATGAGGGGACGCAGGTTCGGCTGTTTGTCAACGGCAGACAGGAGAACCTAATGAGCGGCGAAGCGGAGTACACCGGCACCACGGGGCTATCGAGCGACCTGTACTGGAGCCTCAAGGAGGAGGCAGGGAAGCCCAACGTGAAGATGGAGCTGCAGGTGTCGTGCCCCCAGGCTGGAAGCATGGTGGGGATCGTGGCCTACGGGGTGGAGATCGCGCCGAAGGCTTCAGATGTTATGGTGTTTATGCTAAGCGATGCGGTAGCCCCAAAGAAGAATATGGGCGTTGAGACACTGCCGGTATCGATTGTTAACCGATCGGTTAACCCCGTGGCGAGCTTGCAGCTCGTGGTGACGGTTGATAGCGTGGCAAAGGTGGTAAAGGTCGTTGAGAACCTAAAGCCCTTTGAGGATCGGGTGGTACTGGTGGACATGGATTTCTCCACGAACGACCCGCTAGGACATCTCTTTGAGGTGGCGGCAGAGGCCAGGCTGGAGGGGGATGTGGATGTGACCAATAATGCTGACAACACCGAGGTGTATAACCTGGGCGATGTCAACCCTCACCCCGAAACCGCAAAAGAATATGGAATGTTCAAAGACCCAAAGGTAACGGTGAAGGTAGACCAACCGGTGCTATACACCGACGAGGGGGGTGCGCAGCGCGGCTATGGGCCTGGCGTTGGCGGGATACAGTACTCCTCTGTGCATTTCGTGCCGAGCGATTCGAGCAAGGTGGTGGAGATTGAGTTCAGGGATTGGGATATCGATGATGGGACGGCACTGGGGGTCTTCGCGAAGGACCTGGCGGAGGCATTTAACTATGACGATGAGGCTGAGACGTTTGCGCTGGCGGGCAAACGGGGCAGCCGGGAAGCGCCTAGGGTGGCGACCTCAATGGCTGAGGATGGGGGCATCTATGTGTTCTTTGTCGGGAAGCCGACCGAACCCGCCGCGGGCTGGGTGGCTGAGGTGCGCCAGGTGGCTAAAGAGAACTACTTCACGCTAAGCAAGGTGACCACAGAAACCAAGAGGCAGGATAGCACGGCGGCGGTGTCGGTAGTGCTAAAGAACAACGTTAATGATCAGCGACAGGTGAACGTTGACGTGGCCATAGAGGGCGAGGAGTACCCGGAAAGCTTTACGATACCATTGGTGAAGGGCGGTAGCGAGGAGACCTACATGATAGGGAGTATAGATGCTCCAGCCCCATCGTACCGACAAATCGCAGTCACGGTGCGGGGTAACGATCGGGATTTCATTGATAATACGCAGACCGCGTTCGTGGGGAACGATAGCTATCCCTTCGGGGGGCAGTTTGACGAGGTTGACCGGGTGAACGTGGTTCGTGCTGACGCTGGGGCGAGCGGCGTGGAGCTTAGCTCCGTGGAGCCGCACTGGCTGGTGAGCTACCAGCTAGACAAGGAGCTGAGCCTCTACGCTGGAAAAAATGCTTTGAGGGTGGCGCTCTCGGAGGCGCCAATAGCCGACATGCTTCCTGCCACGCTGCATGTATGGGTGGATGCCGATGGCAACGGCCAGTTTGACGAGGCTAAGGAGCATTTTGAAACGGCGTTGGCGGAGGGGCAGAGCCGCTACGATGTCCTAGTAGATTTAAGCGGGGCGGCAGCCGGCGCGCGGCGCATGCGCATAGCATTGATACCCGATGCGCAGAAGGACGATTTCTTCAAGGGTGAAATGGCGGACTGGGGCCAGATGATAGACATCACAGCAAAGGTGATTGAGGGGGCGAACCCTGCCGCCAAGGATCTAGCGGTGGCGGCGTTTACGCCGATAGCATCGGGGGTTAATTTGGGCCAGCAGCCCGTGCAGGCTACCATCGTCAATAACGGCGTGGAGGCGGAGCAGAATGTGGAGGTGACGCTGGAAGTGTTTGAGAATGGAGATAGCGTAGCGACGCAGACCATCAAAGGCATCGTGGCCACGATTGCAGACGTTGGCGGCACCGAGGCGTGCGATTTCAACGGGCAGAAGGTGGACCTAAGCAAGGCAGGAACAGCGTACACGCTGCGGGTGTCAATAACCGAGGATGAGGTGCCTGAGAACAATAGCCTAACCCAGGAGGTGGTTGCCATGCCATTGCCCGTGGCGGACAAGAAGTATGCGCTTGACTTTAAGAAGGTGAAGGGCGAGGGGCTGGACTTCGCGCAGCTTGGGCTAGAGAATCGATTGGGCGAAGAGTCAACGCTGGAGGGGTGGTTCTACCTGCGCAACACGCAGTTCGCCACGCTGTTTGAATCCGATGGGCTGTGGGTGGCAGCGACGGGCAACGGCGGGGGCAATATTCCGCGGAACGGATTGTCCATTGTCTTTGGGGATTATGCGAGGACATTCATCACGGATTCCGAGGTGCTCACACCGGGGCAGTACCACCACGTGGCGATGGCGTTCTTCAAACCGGAGTACAGCTCTGATGTACAAGTAACACTATATATTGATGGGGTTGAGCAAGAGTTTAACTCTTGGAATGGGAGGTACACCGCGCCCGACTTCACGAAGATGGTAGGCGCCGTGGCGTTCAATGGGCAGGTGGCGATGCTGCGTATGTGGAGCAAGACCCTCACAAAGGAAGAGGTGCAAGCGAATAAGGATAAGAGCGTGCGCCAGGCAAATGGCACCCTGCCCGCGGATTGCGAGGCGGAGTTCATGATGAACGAGGGGCGCTGGGCTTACACCGCTTCGGGTAGCGACCTTGTGAAGATAGAGAGCGAGCGTAACGACAGTGTATGGACAGATTTAAGGCTCCTACGCAGCATAGTCTTGAAAGATCAGGATGGCGAGGCAACATGGACGAAAGGTGGCGACACGCTGGTTGTTGAGATGCAGGGTACGCTCGGAGCGGCCATGCGCGGCACAGTGGATTCAGTCGCCACGCTGTGGCCCGGCACAGTGGTTACCGCAGGGGCCACAAAGGTGGAGAAGGGGTCTTCGCTTGCGTTTAGCAACCAGGTGGTGACATTGGAAGCCAAGTGCAAGGTGCTGGGAGTGGATGTGACGCAAGCAGTAGTAGTGCGGCTGGAGACAGCCCGATCGTCGGAGGCGAAGCTAACCAACCTTGCGATGAATAGGGCAGACAATGCGAATTTGAAGCAGGATGTATCGCAGACCGTAGATGGGCAAACCGTGCTGCTGGCGGGGGTTGAGAACCAATCGGCCACAGAGATAGTGGATCTGACCGCGGCGAAGCTCGTGGTAACGATCTCGGCTGGGGCTTATCTAGAGTATGGCGGCCAGCGCGTGAAGACGGGGGAGACGATCACGGTGGATCTCACCTCGACGGCGCTGCTAAAGGTGGTGTCGGAGAATGGGCGTTTCGTAAACTACTACTCCGTAGAGCTACAGGCACAGAAGCAGCCGCAGACGATAAAGAGCTGGGAGCCTCTGGCGGCAAGCTACGTCTTCACGAACCAAACGTATCAGCTGAAGGCTGAGAGCAGCAGCGGGCAGCCGGTGGTGTTCTACTCGGAGGATGCGGATGTGGTGACCGTGGATAGCGAGGGCAAGCTGCGCACGGCGGGTATAGGCAAGACGAACGTGGTGGCATCAGTGCCGGCCAGCGGTCGGTACGAAGCAGCCGAGGTGCAAAAGCGGCCGGTAGAGGTGACCCCCGCGCAGCTCACCATAAAGCCAGCAAAGATGGAGATTGAGGAGGGCGAAGAGCCGTGGCTCGATTTGGAGTATACGGGGCGGCAATTCAATGAGTCGCCGGCGGCCTTCACGAAGACCCCTGAGTACGCGATATATCTGGCTAACGGCGATGAGTGGGACGAGAGCATGGGGCCGCTGGCGCAGGGTGAGTACCCTGTGAAGCCGCTCAACTACAGCGCGCCGTACGCGGATGGGAACTACATCGTGACGGCGGAAGAGGGGACGCTCAAGGTGAAGTCTTCGGAGAAAAACAAGAAGGTCACCTTCACGGTGAAAGATGCAGAAAATGCGCCGCTGAAGGAAGCGACCGTGGCGATTAATGGCGCAGAGCTGAAGACCGATGCTACTGGGAAGACGAGTATAGTGCTTGCCCCAGGGAGCTACAACTACGTTGTGACGAAGAAAGACTACACGAAGGCCGAGGGGGAGGTGAAGGTGGCGGACGCCGATCAGGATGTACCGGTGTCTTTGACCAAGCTGGAGGTGACGATAACCTACGAGGCGGGTGTCCATGGAGCAATTGGCGGGGTGGCCGTTCAGCGGCTGCCCAAAGGCGCTATGACCAAGGCGGTGACGGCAGCGCCAGAGGATGGGTATGAATTTGACCAGTGGAATGACGATCCAGCCAAGGGCGCGACGAGAAGCGACAAGGCAGAGACAGATAAGAAATACACGGCTAGCTTTAAGGTGAAGATGTACACGTTGACCTACAAGGTCGGTACGGGGGGAGAGTTCGTGAGCGGCGCGGATACCCATGAGCAGGAAGGACAACTGGGAGCGGATGGGAAAGAGGTAGAGGTGAAGGCGAAGGAAGGGTACGTGTTTGTGGGGTGGAGCGATGGGAAGCTTGACGCGACGCGAAGCGACAAGATCGGGGATAGAACCCTCACGGCCCTCTTTGATATGGTGTTTAAGTTGCCGCTGGTGGAGAACTTCAATGGGTTGACAGAAATGCCGGCGCATTGGCGCGTGGAGAACTACTCCACGGAGGATGCGGCAGTATGGAAGGTGGGGGGTGACTTTGGAAGTGCGCCAAATTCAAGAAAGCCGGAAGAGGCAGCGTGTGCGTACATAAAGCCAAACTTTTCTGGGTCAACAAATGCTGCAGCTGTTACACCGTGGCTGAGCGTGGAGGGATTTAGCGGGACACTCGAAATGAGCTTTAAGCCGTATGTATATAGTACTACATTCGGTCCAAACAACCTTGTGCTTCAGTATAGGGTGAGCGCAATAGGTGGATGGAGCACGGTAGAAAAGATGGAACAGGATTTTGGGTTCAATCCTAAAACGATATCCATCCAGATCCTACCAGGGCAGAAGCACGTGCAATTTAGATGGGTGTTTGAATCACCTAGCTACTCAGGTGGAGCAGCGGTTGATGACATCAAGATAGGTGTCACATCGACGCGTCCGTTCAGTGTGAAATACACGGCAGGTACGAATGGGAAGGTTAAGGAAGAGCCGGATGGGCAGCCGGAATCAACCGTGACGGTAACAACACCCAATACGTCTGTGACGGCGGTGGCGGATGATGGCTACGAGTTTGCTCAGTGGAGCGATGGGAATACCCAGGCCACACGAAGGGATGGTACGTCAGGAGAGTTCACGGCGAGCTTTAGGGCCAAAGTGGTTGTGGTATCGCTGCAGTATGCTGCGGGCGATGGAGGATATATCGCAGGCTCTAGCTACCAAAAGGACGTAAAAGTAGGGAGCGATGGGGAGTCGGTGACGGCAGTGCCAGATGAGGGCTACCATTTCGTGCAGTGGAGCGATGGCGTAAAAGAGAATCCTCGTACGGATAGAAATGTGCAAGAGGAGGTGAAAGCGACGGCTGTGTTTGCCCTTAACGTTTATACATTGACCTACAATGCGGGCGAACACGGTAGGATTGCGGAGAACGGCACGCAGAAGGTAGAGCATGGGAAGGATGGGAAGCCGGTGGAGGCTAAGGCGAACCCGGGCTACCATTTCGTGAAATGGAGCGATGGCGTGACTGAGAATCCTCGTACGGATACGCAGGTAACTGGTGATATAAACGTTACCGCGGAGTATGAGAAGGACAATACGCAGCCGACAACGGCCACGCTGGCGTTCGTGGTGAAGGATGCGAATGGCTTCGTGGAGGGCGCGAGCGTGGAGATCGAAGGGGTAGCTGGCGAGAAGACGACGGATGCCAACGGCGAGGCGAAGTTTGAGGGGTTGACGGTTGACAAGGAGTACAGCTACACGGTGAGCAAGAAGGACTACACCCCGAAGAGCGCCAAGGTGACGCTGACGGTCAACCTGCAGCCGGTGGAGGTGACGCTTGAGAAGACGACGCAGCCGACAACTGTAATCTTAACGTTCGAGGTGAAGGATGAGACGGGCCAGGCGGTTCAGGATGCCACGGTGCAGATTGCGAACCTAGAGAAGAAGACGGATGGTGCTGGGGTTGCGAAGTGTGAGATAGAGCTGAGCAACAAGGAAACGAGCTACGTGGTGACGAAAACGGGCTATAAGAAGTACACCCGCTTCGTAACACCCACGAGCAACCAGACGATATCCGTAAAGCTAGAGAGGGAAGCGACGCCGGTGGAGTCTGTGGCTCTGAGCGTGGTGGCGCTGCGGCCGAACCCAGCGTCTACGATACTACTCGTGGACAATGCGGCGGAGGTAGAGCGGGTGTCGGTGATTTCGTTGCGCGGCGTAACGTTGCTCCGTCAGGAGAATGCGGGGGGCGAGGCGACGGTGCGTATTGATGTGTCGAGCTTGGCTGAGGGGATGTACCTGTTGAGGGTAGAGGCCACGGGGGCGAGCCGAGCGATACCATTTGCAGTGGAGCGATAGTCATGTTTTTCCGCCATGCGGCGGGAAGAGAGCTAAGAGCTGACGGCGTTCAGCAGTGAGTAAGAGGCGGGGGAAACCACCCCGCCTCTTTTATTCTGCCATACGGTCAACACGATAAGCCATAGGGCGGTACGCAATCTCTATGCGGGTTGTGGCGGTGGTGCAGGAGTGCATGCGGAGGCGTTGATGGGTGCAAGGTCACGCGGGTCAGTCTTTCAGACTGGCTTGCCCTTCAGGCAAGAATCCGGGGGTTTGAAAACCCCCGGCTATTGAGAGACCGTCCTTCGGACGGGGCTGCAAGGGCGCAGGTTATATGGGGGAGGCGGCGGTTATGCCATTCGCTACTCCTCGCTGCGCACCATCGCCACGTCGCGGGCGATCTGCTCGCTGAGGCTCTCAATGGAGGCGAAGCGAAGCTCGTTGCGCAGCTTACGGGAGAAGGCCACGCCGAGCTTGCGGCCGTAGAGGTTCCCGCTGAAGTCGAGGAGGTGCGCCTCGATGGAGGTGGTGCCCTCGGCATCAACGGTGGGGCGTGTTCCCACGTTGATGACCGCCTTGTAGCGCACCTCGGGTCGGCAGTCGCCGATGACGCAGTATCCGCTGTATACGCCGTGCCCCGGGAGGAGCTGCCAGCCGCTGCGGGGCTTGATGTTGGCGGTTGGGAAGCCGATGGTGCGTCCGATTTGATGGCCGGCCACAACGCTACCATTGAAAAGGAAGCTGCGGCCAAGGTAGCGTTCGGCGAGTGCCATGTCGCCACTGGCGATGGTGGTGCGCACGAGGGTGGAGCTTAGCTCATGTCGCTCACAGCTGATGGCCTCCCCGAGGAAGGCATCGAAGCCGTGGGTCTTTGCAAATTGGGAGAGGAGTGCGTAGTCCCCCGCGCCCTTGTGGCCGTAGCGGTGGTCGTAGCCTATGAAAACGGCTTGCGGCTTGATCTTGTCAAAGAGTATTGTTTGCAGAAACGCCTCAGGCTCAAGCTGCGATTGCTCCATGGTGAAGTCAAGCACCACGGCGGCATCAATCCCCATGCGGTCAAGGAGTTCCAGCTTGTAGTCAAGGTCGTTGATGAGCCGGAAGGTTTGGGGTTCCTGCCCGAGTACAATGCGGGGGTGGGGCCACATGGTGAAGACCACGGCGGGGCAGCCCCGCTTGGCGGCCTCACGCTTCACGCGTTCGAGAAGGTATTGATGGCCAAGATGAACACCATCGAAAAAGCCCATGGTGAGCACCGCGCCGGGCGTGTGCCAGTGGTCAAGATTTCTGCAAACTTCCATGATGCGAAATTGCTAGTGTAAAGATTGGTGCTACCTGCCGAATTGGCAAGCGAGCGTGACGAGATGGTTGTACAGAAGGCTTTCGCCGAGAAGGGGCATGGAGAAGGCGTAGTCGAGCCGCCAGCCCCAGGCGCTAACGCCAAGCCCCGCGGAGGGGGTGGCGGTGAAGCTCCGTTTATTCCTTGGGGCATCAACCATTTGGAATTGGCGTGCGCCAAGGCGTAGCTCGAAGATGTTTCGCCAGCCCCACGCAAAGCCCACGCTGGGGTCAAGGCCGAAGGTGCGCCCGGCGAGCAGCACGTGGGGGCGGCCGTCGGTGGTGATAGTGGCGGAAAGGCCGAAGAGGAGGTAATGCCCCTTCTTTAGCGATACTTTTTGCCCCCAGCCCAACTCCGCGGAGGGGAGCGTGAGTTCAAAGGCGCGGGGCGGGGAGGTGTTAAAGGTGGAGTCCGCCACGGTGATTTGGAGCCTATCGGAGTTGATGAACCAGCCGTTAAAGGTGGAGGTTACATCGCGTAGGGTGAGGGCGAGGCCCCACAGGGGGCGTTGGTAGGCGAGGGCGAGGTCAAAGCCCACGCCGAAGGCGTTGGCGAAGGGCCCGATGTTGCGGTAGATGAGCTTGGCATGGCCGCCAATAGAGAGTCCCTCCGCGGGAAGCTTGTGGGCGTAGGAGAGGTGCAGCGCGTAGTCGGCGGCGTTGAATCGGGTGATGCGGGTGTAGTCCTCCGTGCCGTCTGGTGCGCGCCAGTCAAGGGTGTTCTGAATGCCGGGCACGCCGAAACGCACGAGGGAAGCCCCCAGCGCGCTGGCGGAGTCAAGTCGGTAGGCGTAGGAGAGGTACTCCAGGTTGGCCATGCCGGAGAAGGTGGAGGCGAAAGAGAACGACGCTGCGTGGCGAGAGGAGAGGCTGGTGAGCGCAGCGGGGTTGCGTCGTTCGGCGCCGGGGTGGTAGGGCAGAGCGATTGCGGCGCGGCCAAAGGCCTCATCGGTGGCATCGAGGCTCACGGAGAGGAAGGCATTGCTGAAGGAGGGTGGCTCGTAGGCGCGGAGGGGCTGGGGCGTAATGAGTAGCAGCACGAGCAGCGCAAGGGCGAGTCGGGGGAAAAACGTTGCGGGGCGTAGCTGCATATTGCTATTTCATTAGGGGCTTACGGCTAGAGGCGTTGAGGAGCTCCTGCAGGCAGGGGTGGTGGTAGAGCCTGTAGCAGATCCAAGCGTCGGTGGCAGCGTAGGTTTGCTGCGCCTCGGTGAGAATGTCGTTTTCCCAGTTAGAGAGCTGCTGCCGCTTCGAGACTCGCATGCCGAGTAGGCGTTCGCTCATTTTGCGTACGCTGCGCTCCTCAATGCCGAGCTTCTGCATGGCGGATTGCAGCTCGAAGAAGCCGCGCGGCGTGAAGGGGGCTAGCTCATGGAGTCGCAGGCTGTCATCGCGTAGCGAGGCCCCTATTTTTATAGGGGTCTTGCTTTCAAGCAACGCAACAATTGATGGTTGAAAACCTACCTTGCAGGTGCGCACGAGCCACGCCTTGCTGTCGGTGGCGAATTGGATAAGCGCCACATCGTGCTTTTCGCCCCGCTTGAAGCTGGGGCGGGACTCCGTGTCAAACCCCACCACGGGGAGCTGCGCGATTTCTGCCGTGGCTTGCTGGAGCAGCTCGGGGGAGTCAACCACCACGATGTCGCCCTCGAAGCGCGCCATGGGCAGCTCTTCAGAGGAGCTGTTGCTAGTTGCTGACGAATTGGTATTCATGCTGCAAAGGTAGGGAAAGAAGGGGATAAAATCGCGCCGCTTTTGCTACCTTCGCGGATGCGGGGTGTAGACCGAAGTACTTTAACGATAGAGAATGGGGAAGCGTAGAGGGTATGTGGAGCGCATAAATGGGCTGTTGCAGCCGAGCGAATCGGCGGGGCTGATGGTGCTAGACCTCTTCGCGGGGTGCGGCGGGCTGTCGCTTGGATTTGAGGCGGCGGGCTTTTCCACGATGGGCTACGAAAAGGTGCCCGCGGCGGCTGCAACCTACGGGCGAAATTTGCAAGGGGGATGCGAGTGCGTGGAGCTCGGCGTGGGGCAGAGCTACCCGGATGCGGACGTTGTGATAGGCGGCCCGCCGTGCCAGCCGTTCAGCGTGCGCGGATTGCAGCGGGGCATGGAAGATGCGCGCGATGGTTTCCCTATTTTTATCGATGCGGTGCGGCGGGTGCAGCCGAGAATGTTTCTATTTGAGAATGTTAGCAATCTGTTCAAGCGGCATCGGTGGTATCTCGATCGCATCCTTGCGGAGCTGCGCAGCTTGGGGTACTACGTTAGGTATGAGTGCTTGAATGCGGTGCATTACGGGGTTCCGCAGAGCCGTGAGCGGCTTATTGTGGTGGGCTATAGGGGTGCATACGCATTTCCGCAGTGGGAGCTGCCGGGCAGCACGGTGGGTGATGCGATAGGGGATACGATGCAGCGAGAGGTGGAGGGGAGTCGTATCCTTACCCCAGCGCAGGATGCGTACATCGCACGCTACGAGAAGGCGTCAGCCTGCATAAATCCGCGCGATTTGTACCCTGACCGTCCCGCGAGAACGCTCACCTGCAGGAATCTTGCGGGGGCTACGAGCGACATGCAGCGGGTGCGCATGGCGGATGGTAGGCGGAGGAGGATTGTGGTGCGTGAGGCTGCGCGGCTGCAAAGCTTCCCGGATTGGTTTGTTTTTGAGGGGAGCGAGACGGAGCAATTTACGCAGATTGGGAATGCGGTGCCCCCGCTGTTTGCCTACCATCTTGCGCAGTCTGTGCGCCGCGCGCTGGAAACCCCAGACCAGCCGCTAGAAAAGATTTTGGCGTGGAATGCAAGGATTAGGAGCACGATACGTGATGGGGTTTTGTAGCGCAGGATGTAGCAAGATGCAGCATGAGGGCACGATGGACAAGGCTCTACACCTATGTTTGTAGGCTGGCTTACACCTTTAAGTGCAGAAAATATTTTTTATTGGAATGCTGGGGACGAAAAGCGTATGCCTAGCCATTTTGGGTTGACGTTTTGGCTAGCGGGGTATAATTCTTTAGCTTTGTGTGATTTTCTATCTGCGGCAGAGGGTGCAGAGAAAGGGGAGGAGAGGCTCTAGTAGTGCATTTTTAGGGTGATGACGTTCAAAACGAAGCGGTTGCGGCTGAGGGTGCGTTTGCGGTGGCTGAAGGAGGAGCTGGTGAAACGGCTGCTACAGCTGGGCCCGCGCCGCCACGTGCTGCTGGTGAGCTTTGTGGTGGGGGTGCTATGCGGGCTGGCTGCGGTGCTGCTTAAAAACTTGGCGCATTGGACCCGTACGTTGGTCAACACGTACATCGTCACTGACCTGCAGAGCCTGTGGCTTCTGCTGCTGCCAGGGGTGGGCATACTAATCACATCGCTGTTTGTGCGCTACGTGGTGCGTGACGATATCGCGCACGGCGTAACGGAGATCCTCTACGCCATTTCGCGGCGCAAGAGCTACATAAAGTTTCATAATACCTACTCATCGGTTGTGTCGAGTAGCATCACGATAGGCTTCGGCGGATCGGTAGGGGCTGAGGCGCCAATCGTGCTAACGGGCGCAGCGATAGGGTCGAATGTGGGGCGTTTTTTTGGGGTGGATTTGAAGACGTTGACGTTGATGCTGGGGTGCGGGGCTGCGGCGGGGATCGCGGCGATATTCAAGGCGCCGCTGGCGGGGATGGTATTCACGCTGGAGGTGCTCATGCTTGACCTCACGATGAGTTCCATTGTGCCGCTGCTCATCAGCGCGGTGTCGGCCACGATGGTATCGTTTTTCCTTCTAGGCGATGCCGCGCTGTTTCACTTCACGTACAACGTGCCGTTTGACTTGGCAAAAACGCCCTACTATATCGTTTTAGGCATTGTGATGGGCTTCCTCTCCCTCTACTTCACGCGGATGGCAATGTGGGGAGAAAAGAAGTTCTCTGACGACAAGCATCCCTACCGTCGTTTTTTAATTGGTGCAACCATGCTGGGGGTGCTAATCTACCTGTTCCCAGCACTCTACGGCGAGGGGTACGATTCGATACAGGCCCTTTTCTCGGGGCATTCCGAGGAGCTCTTTGACCACAGCCCGCTGGAGCCGATGATGGGCAATAGGTGGACGGCGCTGCTGGTGCTGGGGGCGTTGGCCATGGTGAAGGTGTTCGCCATGGCGGCTACGACCGGGGCGGGCGGCATCGGGGGCTCTTTTGCGCCTACGCTCTTCGTGGGGGGCGTAGGCGGGTACACGCTGGCGCAGATTTTGAATCACGGCTTTAATGCCGGCGTGGGTGTAGAGAATTTTGTGCTGGTGGGGATGGCGGGCACCATGGCGGGCGTGATGCATGCGCCGCTGCTGGGGATATTTTTAATTGCGGAACTTACAGAAGGGTACGTGCTGCTGATGCCCTTGATGATGACGGCAACGGTGTCGTACATCACGATAACCCAATTTGAGAGCCACTCCATCTACACGAAGCGGTTGGCGGCGCGCGGCGATTTGATAACGCACCACAAGGATAAGGCGGTGCTAACGATGCTGGAGCTGCGAAAGGTAATAGAGACCGATTTGAAAACGGTGTTCCCGCAGGAGTCGCTGGGAGACCTGGTGAAGGTGGTGGCGCGGTCGCACCGTAACATATTCCCCGTGGTGAACGAGAAGGGGGAACTGCTGGGGATAGTGCTGCTCGATGACATACGGTCGGCAATGTTCGACGCGGATAAGTATGAGAACTACTTCGTTAAGGATTTCATGACCATCCCCCCCGCGACGATTAACATTGACGAGGCGATGAACTCGGTGATGGGTAAATTTGAGGAGACCAATGCGTGGAATTTACCAGTGGTGGACGATGGGCGGTACGTGGGGTTCGTGTCGAAGGCTAAGATATTTTCAGCGTACCGCGAGACGCTGCAGCGGTTCTCGAATGAGTAGCCGCGGCACTAGGAATATAGTAAAAGGAAGAAAGAGACGATAGCGATAAGATTATGAAGAGAATAGCACTGCTAGCACTGTCGTTGCTTGCGCTTGCGGCCGGGGAGGCGCAGGGGCAGAAGGTAAAGAAGCCGTGGAGCCAACAGCTCTATAGGCCTCGGAACGAGGCGCGACCGGTGCGCTTTGGTATTGCGCTGAGCATGAATGTGCTTGACTTTAGGATAACCAACACGGCAGCCCCTGCGGCGGTGGGGGAGGGGGGCGAGGAGGGATGGTACTTCGCCACGGTGGATGGGCTGACGCCGGGCTTCAACGTGAATGCGCTGGTGCGGTTCCGTTTCACTGAGGATTTCCATCTCCGGGTGCTGCCGGGCATCTGCTTTGGGCAGCGCGACATATCGTTCTACCGCGTGATTCCGGGTAGCGCGCAGAACGGAACGCTGGCGTTGCAAACGCAGCTGGAGACAGCCTACATTGAGATGCCAATACTCCTTTGCTACCAGGCGCTGCGCACCAGCAACGTGCGGCCGTACGTGGTGGCGGGCGTTAGCCCGCGGCTCGACGCGGCGGCGTTCAGGAAGCTAAAGGTGGAAAACAAACAGTACCTCCAGCTTAACCGCTACGACCTCGCCTACGAGATAGGGTTAGGTTGCGAATTCTACTTCACCTACTTCAAGATGGCGCCGGAGTTCAAGTGGAGCGCAAGCGTGCTGCCTGGGCTTTCAAAGACGGTGGCGGAGGGAGGGGAAGCGTATCGCGCTGCGATAAAGGGGCTTACGGGGCAGGGCTTCGTTTTCTCGTTGATATTTGAGTAGGGAGAGTCAGCCGTTTGGCACGATATTTGAACCTATTGTGGGTGTAAGTCAAACTAAAAAAGTATAGACGAGATGAAGAGGACGAGTGCATTGGTGGTAGTGCTGCTGGCGGTGGCCGCAGTGGCGATGGTAGGCTTTAGCAGCTGCAAGAAGGAGCGCAATAAGTCAAAGCTTCTCATTAAGAAGTGGACGATTGAGAAGGTTACGGGATTAGCAGGTGGTGATTTGACGTGGGTTAGCGGCGAGGCGACCTTTGACTTCCAGAGGGATGGGAAGTACGTGATGACAGTGGATAAAGAGCAGGCCAAAGGTTTGCTTATCATACTTCCTGAGAAAGGTACGTGGAATATGGCCGAGGATGGGACGTGGGTGAAGTTAAATGGAACGAAGTGGACCATTGAGGAAGAGAGTGATTGGACTCGTATTCATCTCAGTGGACCGGTGAAGATTACGCTGAAGTAAGAATTTGGGAAAATAGCGAAGGGCGGGGCTAGACTTGCGGGTCTAGCCCCGCCTTTTTTTATGCAGAGCAAGCGAAAAGAATTAACTTTGCGGGGTGTGAAGTAAAACGAAAGGATTTAACCAATATGCGTTTGCTACGAGTGAAGCGGGGAAGGGGGATCGCTTACGCAATAATATCGGGGATGAGCTTTGGGTTCATCCCCCTTTTCACCCTGCAGGCTGTGCACGATGGGTATACCACGTTCTCGATTCTCACCTATCGGTTTGGGATATCCGCATTGCTGTTCGGCGCGATGCTCCTCATCCAGCGGGTGCGGGTCCATATCAGCCTGCGGCAGCTGCTAGAGCTACTGGCGCTAAGCGTGCTGTGCTACGGAGGGTCTGCCTACTTCTTAGTGCAGGCGTATCACTACATACCATCGGGAATAGCAACGACGATCAATTTTCTTTTCCCCGTGATTGTGGCGCTCATCATGCGCTTCGTGTATGGGGAGCATCTCCGCTGGCTCGTGTGGGCGGCGATAGCGCTCTCTCTTCTAGGGGTTGGGATGCTTTCGTGGAGCGATGGGGGGGTGCTAAACCTGCGTGGGATAAGCTACGCCATGGGAACCGCGGTGTGCTACGGGCTGTACGTAGTGGGGTTGAACAAGCTCACCGTGCGCAGCCTCCCGGGGAGGATAGTGACCTTTTTTGTTCTCCTGTTCACAGCTATTTTATTTTTCACCCTGGGGATGGTGCAAGGCGGCATAACGCCTATTGGGAGCACGGAGATTTTGGTTGATTTTGTGCTGCTAGCGTTGGTAGCAACGATGATTTCTAACTATACGCTCGTGTTGAGCGTGCAGTCGATAGGGTCCACAATGGCATCGGTGCTGGGGAGCGTGGAGCCATTGACGGCATTGGGGATAGGGGTGTTTTTGCTGGGGGAGTCGCTCACGGCGGTGCAGGTGCTTGGGGCAGTGGTGGTGGTGCTGTCGGTGGCGTTGGTAGTTGTGGGAAATAAGCCGGTGGATCGACCGCCCGATACGCCGATAGAAGAGCCGGGCGTGGCCGCCTTAGGGAAGCGCGAGGGCGATTGCGTGGAATGAAAACAAACCGTAGGGGGGCTGCGTTAACGAGGTAAAGGCTATGGGAAAAGTACGAAAGGTGTATGCGGTAGGAGGAATGCACTGCGCGGGCTGCGCATCGCGCGTGGAGGATGCGCTGCGCGGGTGTGTGGGGGTAGAGTCGGCTGGCGTGAACCTGACCACAGCGCGGGCATGGGTGGTGTTTGAGGAGAATGCGGGGCGAGAGGAGAAGCTTCGGGAAGCGGTGGAGGAGGCAGGGTTTAGGCTAGAAGTAGCCCCGCGCTTTGAGGGGCAGGATGGAGCCCACGAACAGGTGAAGGCTGCCCGGTTGCGCTTTCTGATTGCACTGGGCGGAGCGCTGGGCGTGATGGCACTTGGATGGATAGGGGGTATGCGCGTGGAGGGGTTGGGTTGGCGGTGGTGGGTACAGCTGCTACAGGGGGCGCTTGCGGGGGCAGTGGTGCTGTATGCCGGGAGGGAGTTCCACATTGGTGCGGCGAGGCTCATGCGGCATGGGGGTATGAGTATGGACACGTTGGTGTCGTTGAGTACGTTGGTGTCGCTGGGGTATAGCTTAACGGTGTTGGTGCTTTCAGGCATTTGGGGAAGATGCTGGGGGTGGAGTCTCTATTTTGACTCGGCGGCGATGATCGTGGCGTTCATCCTGCTTGGGCGTTGGCTGGAGAGCAGGGCGAAGCGGCAGGCCAATGGGGCGTTAGTGGAATTGATGGGGCTACAGCCGCAGCGTGTGATGCGAGTGGAGGAAGGGGGCGTGGTGGAGGTGCCGCTAGAGGACGTGGTGGTGGGCGATAGGCTGTTGGTGCGGGTGGGGATGCGCGTGCCGGTTGATGGGGTGGTGCTAGAGGGTGCGGCGAGCGTTGATGAGAGCAGCATAACGGGGGAGAGCATACCGTCGCGGCGTGGCGAGGGGGAGAGGGTGTACGCAGGAACGATGGTGCAGCAGGGAAGCGTAACGATCCAAGCGCAAGGAATAGGAAAAGAGAGCGTTTTCGGGAGAATAGTGGAGAGTGTGGAGGCGGCGCAGGGGAGTAAGGCACCGGTGCAGCGGCTTGCGGATAGGGTGGCGAGTCGCTTTGTACCGCTAGTGCTGGCGGCTGCGTTGCTGGCGTTGATGGGGTGGTTTGCATTTGGAGGTGAAGAGGGTTTGCCACGAGGTATAGTGGCTGCGATAGCGGTGCTGGCGGTGGCTTGTCCATGCGCCATGGGGTTGGCAACGCCTACAGCCATGGCGGTGGCGATAGGGCGGGCGGCGAAGGAGCATATACTGATACGAGATGCCGCGGGGCTGCAGAAGATGAGCGAGGTGACCGATGTGGCGTTTGATAAAACGGGAACGCTCACCGAGGGGCGTGCGCGGGTGGAGGAGGCGTTGTGGTTGGTAGACGAAGATGGGATGCGACAGCGGGGGATGGCACTACTGCGAGGGCTGGAGCAAGGGAGTCGCCATCCGTTGGCGGGTGCTGTGCTGGAGTGGTGCGGAGAGGGGGATGCCGCGAAGGTAGAGGGACTAGAGGATGTTCCAGGCTATGGTGTTAAAGGGAGCTACAAAGGGGAAGCGTGCGGGGTGGGGAGTGTTGCCCTGCTGAAAGAGGCTGGGGTGTCGCTGGGGGAGGAGGAGCAGAGAGCCGCGACGTGGAGTGCAGCAGGGAGCGCAGTGGTGTGTTTGTACATGGGGAACGCAGTGGTGCTGTTGCTACGCCTGACGGATTCGGCGCGCGAGAGTGCCATTCAGACGGTGCGTACGCTCAACGAAACGGGCATAGCCACGCACCTCCTTACAGGGGACAGCCTCGGCGCGGCGCGGCGCGTGGCGTTGGAGCTAGGGATAAAGGAGGCGCACGCTGGGCTGCTGCCGCAGGATAAGCAAACGACAGTGGCGGCGCTACAGGCGGAGGGTAAGGTGGTGGCGATGGTGGGGGATGGTATTAACGATACGCAGGCGTTGGTACAGGCTGACGTGGGGATAGCCATGGGGAGCGGGGCTGATGTTGCGATGGGTGTGGCGGATATAACGTTGGTTACGAGTGATATAGGAGTGCTGTTGAAAGCGATGCAGTTGAGTAAGCAGACCATGCGCGTAGCGCGGCAGAACCTCTTTTGGGCATTTTTCTACAATGCGTTGGCGATTCCTCTCGCCGCGGGGGTGCTTTACCCATTGGTGGGTTGGCAGTTTGACCCCATGGTGGGGGCGTTGGCGATGGCAATGAGTTCAGTAAGCGTGGTGACCAACAGCTTGAGGCTGAGAAAATAGGAGTAAGAGATGGCACATATAATTACCGTGCGAGGAAAGACCCCGAGGGTGGGGAAGAATTGTTTTTTAGCGGAGACGGCTGTGCTGATAGGGGATGTGGAGATAGGGGATGATTGTAGTATATGGTACGGCGCAGTACTCCGCGGCGATGTAAATCCGATACGTATAGGGAATGGGGTAAACATACAAGACAATGCGGTGCTGCATACGCTCTACGAGAAGTCGGTGGTGGAGCTGGGTGATGATGTGTCGGTGGGGCACAACGCCACGGTGCATGGGGCAAAGGTGGGGCGCGGGAGCTTGGTGGGGATGGGGTCTGTGCTGCTCGATTACGTGGAGGTTGGCGAGGGGGCACTAGTGGCCGCTGGGGCTGTGGTGTCGCCGCGTACGATAGTGCCGGCACGAACGCTATGGGCTGGAGTGCCGGCGAGGCAAGTGAAGGAGCTGACCGAGGAGCAGTCGAAAGTAATGGCAACGGCAACGGCTGCCGGGTATAAGATGTATTCGGAGTGGTATAAGTAGATATAAAAAGAGAGGGAATAGGTGCGGGAGAGGTGTGTGTAGATAAAAAAGACTGAGGGACCTTTGCGCGAGGGGTGAGGGAACCTATGATGCGGAAATCACAATCAGACAATAGAAAAGAATATATGTTAGAGAGTTCGGGGCGGGACGGGTTGAGAATAGGGGTTAGAGCCCAAATGCTATTTCGAAGTGTATGGATGTTGCTATTCATAGCGGTGCTGGCGGTGGTGTCGTACGTGTCGATGCATAGGATGGACGATATATCTGCATCGTTGAATGGGATGCTACAGGTGAATACCGATCTAGGGGTGTCGCAGCGAGCCATTGAAGGGTTCTTTGCGTTTGGGGATTCAGCGCTGTATGAAGAGGCTTCGCAGGGTATCGATAGCGCCATAGCATTGAGCGATAGGAGCATGTCGGCATTGGCATTGCGCGGTGTGGCGGATACGATAGTTAATGGGGTAGGGGAGGCGTTGCATGGATTGCGTAGGGATTACGACACGATATGGCCACTACGGCATCGTGTGGACGAGGAGCGGGCGGTGAGCGATTCGGTGCTGCTGGAGTTAAAGGGGTGCTTGAGAGCGGCGGTGCCAATGCAGATGCAGCTACTGATGGTGGATGCGGAGACGTACTACCAACAGGCGGTGCGGACCTGGACGCGAAAGGACTTTGATTCGGTGCTGAGTGTGCTTAACCGCATGCAGCAAGAGTCGTCAGGGGCGGGGCAGGCGTGTAGAGATTTGCTCAAGGTCTACCAGACGCACTGCGCCGAGCTGGGGCGAGTGTCGGTACTGCACGTTGCATATGAGATGGATGTGCGAAACAAAGTATCACAGGCAACAGAGGGACTGTTGGTAACGGCGGCTGCTGCGAAGGCTTTAAGTCATGGAACGGCGGTGCGTGCCAATGTGGTATTGGTGGGCAGTGTAGGAGTGATAGCCTTGCTGAGCGTGCTGTTGATATGGCTACAGGCTGAAGTGTTTAGTCGTTCTTTACTGAAAGTGCGAGGGCAGTTGCGGGGCGTAGCGGGAGGGGATTTGACCTATGAAGAGCCTGGTAGTGAGAAGGTTTTCAATCGTCTAGATGAGTTTGGAGATGTCATGAAAGGGCTTCGCAGCATGCAAGAGGGGCTAAAGGGGATGATAGTGCGGGTGCGGGAGTCTGCAAACCAGATTGATGGGGCGAGCAAGTCGGTTTATAGCCATGCCGATGAGCTCCGTCAGCAGGCGATGGTTCAGGCCGTGCAAGCGGAGCAGTCAGTGAACTCTATGACGGTGGTTTCTGATAAAATACACCGCAATTCAGATTATGCGCAGGAGTCAAAACGGATAGCCCTTGACAATCAAAAGGCGATGGCGGCGTTTAGTGAGAGTGCGGCGGCGAGCGATGCGGCACTACAAGAGATTGCGCACATGATGGGCGTAATCAATGGCGTTGCGCAGCAAACGAACATACTGGCTCTGAATGCGGCTGTAGAGGCTGCACGGGCTGGAGAGTCGGGGCGTGGCTTTGCCGTAGTGGCGGGCGAGGTTCGGAAGTTGGCGGAGCGGAGCGGTGCTGCGGCGCAAAAGGTTGGGGAACTAGTAGATAATGCGCAGCGGGCGAGCGAAAGGTTTACCCAGGAGATGCAGTCTGTATTGCCTAAGATAGCGGAGTCGGTAGAGCTGTCAGAAAAGGTGGCGGCAATGGGCGATGACCAACTTGTGGAGGTACAAAAGATAGCGAACCAAGTATCGCTGCTTAGCGAGCAGTCGCAAGCGAATTCGGATATGAGTTATCAGCTCGCTGAGCAGTCGGAGGCGTTGGCAAAGGCGTCAGCGGATATGCTTGAGGTGATAGGGCTTTTCAAGGGATAAAGAATGGGGGCTGCCTCTACGGCACGCCCCCATCCTACTATACCCAGCCCTGGCTGTTGGACTATCCGAATAGGTAGAAGATTCCTACGACAATCCCGATTGCAATTAGGACTGTGAAGAACACCTTCCATCCACTTACTGGGAACTTTCCATAGACCGTTCCGCAGTATCCGTTGATAACGATTTGATAGGTTTTCTCCTTGTAACGAAACGAAGCGAGCCAAAAGGGAAGTACCAGTAGTTTGAACTTCTTGTCGCTTAGCTCGATGTTGAGTTCTTTAACGCGTTGGTCGTCTCCCCCAATGTCCCTTTTGGCGAGATCAGTGAGTACCGCTTTGATCTCCTCCATGGCATCGTCTGCCCCCTTAACGAAGTCTATCGTATAGGCCTGTGTAACAAATCCTGCCAGGTAGGCGTGGTTGAATGTCTTGTAGGCAGTCTGCGGAAAATCTTTAACCTGGAGTAATATCCCACGGTCGGGGTTGTCGACCGCAGGGATTATGATGTCGTCAAAATCTCCCCATACATGTCCCGAAACACGGTGCCAAACCGTTACCGTTCTGGAGTGCCCATCGTTGTCTTTTTCCTCTTGATTGTCCCCGCGTTCCCCATAGTAGTCGGCTTCGGCGTGGGCATCGTAGGTCCAGTAGGGGATGTAGACCCCTGAGAATGCTTGACTTGACCCCTTGGCGATTGCTAGAGCCTTGTTGGGGGCGAACCACTTTCCCTTGGCCCATTTCCGAAAATTGTCAGAACAACCGTTTTTACTAAAAGCGAAAGGGACAAGGTAGTTAGGTGTCCAAAAGCGATGGAGCTGGGCCTCTTCCACCACGAGGGGCGTGCCGCAGAAGGGGCAACGCTGCGCCATGTGCTCATCGTTGATGGAGGTTGTTGCGCCGCACTGCTTACAGGTGACGGAGTAGAGCGCCGTGGTGGCCTCATTCTCTTGGGGTATGAACCCATCGGAGCTGGTAGAGGAGCTTTGGACGTTTCCCTTGAACTCATCTAGCTTCTCCGCCCAATAGTCGAAGTCATTTTCCTGAATTTCTTGGCCCTCAGAGGGATCCTTGATGGGGGTAGTGTTACCGCAGTAGATACACTTTAGGGCCTGATCCTCTGGGGAAAAGATAGTAGTGCCGCCACACGCCTCACAGGAGTAGGTTCTCGGCGGTTTGGTGTCGCTATTGGGCCGAGGGGGAGGCGGTGTTGCGGCATTGGTGGTATGCTCGGTGTCTATGCGTTGCGAGCTGGCATCTTCCATGATTTTCAGTAGTTGTTAAGTTTGGGCTTTGGTAAGCGCCCAGCGCAGTGTTCCCCAAAGGGTGCGCTGCGCTGGGCTAAGATTCACAAAGGTATCCATCTCCCTACTATAGTGCTGGGGGGGTAGGCGGCATGCCGCTACCTGGAATGGTAGGCGGAGTGTTCGGCGCAAAGAGAGATTGCAACGCAGGAACGCTCTTCGCAGCAGCCCACTGGGGCATGCCGCTGGTCCACACGAAGGTGTCGGGCAGGAGCTGCCCTTGCTGCGCAAACCCCTGTAGCTGCATCATGGTGTAAGGGCCCGCTTGCTGCCCATTCACGGCTACAAAGAACGAAGGTGCTGCGCCCGGCATTGGTGGCGGCACCGCGCCGCCCGCCATTCCGCCCATGGCGGCTTGCGGCTGCTGCTGCGCACCGGGCTGGCTAAAGGCCTGGGCCATTTGCCCAGCCATGGCGAAGCCCATGCCCATACCCATGGCATCGCCCGCCATGCCGGCACCGCCCTCTTTGCCTAGGGAGTCGGCAAACTGCATCTGCGTGTAGGCACCCATGTTCTCCTTACCGATGATGCCCATGCTACTACGGCGATCGAGGGCCTCCTGCACCGCCTCTGGCAACGATATGTTCTCAACGAGGAATTGGGTTAAATCCAACCCATACCCATCGGCCGAGGGCTTGATAATCTCTTGGATCTTCTCCGAGTACTCGTTGAGGTTTGCCGCCATGTCGAGAACAGGAATTTTTGATTCCGCGACGGCATCGGTGAAGCGTGTGATGATGAAGTTTCTGATCTGTTCGGCAATTCCTTCGGTAGTGAAGTTGGAATTAGTACCCGAAACGCTGGTAATGAACTTCTTTGGGTCGTTTTGTACCTTGAAGCAGAACGAGCCGAAGGCGCGTATCCTAATGGGGCCAAACTCGGGGTCACGTAGCATGATGGGGTTCTTGGTTCCCCACTTCTGATCGAGGAATTGCTTCGTGTTGACGAAGTAGATATCAACCTTGAATGGGGAGTTGAAACCATACTTCCATCCCATGAGCGTTGTGAGAATGGGCATATTCTTCGTCGTCAGCTCGTAGCGCCCGGGCTGGAAGACATCGGCGAACTGCCCCTCGTTCACTAGGACTGCCACCTGCGACTCCCGCACGGTGAGCTGTGCGCCCGTTTTGATGGCGTTTTGGTAGCGTGGGAATTTCCAGACGATGGTGTCTTGCGTGTCGTCAACCCACTCTATGATATCAATGAATTCGTTTCGAAGGCGATTAATCAGTCCCATGTCCTATAGATTTTAGAGTTCTCGTGCAAAGGTATCCATTTTTGTTGTAATAAAAAGTGTAGAGATGAGTTTTTCTTAGGGTAAAAGGCGAAGGGGAACATGTTTGGGATCGGTAATTATTTGGCATGCGTTTTGATGGTTGGGACTAGAGTACAAGTAAAACCTAAAAACAAAGGAGTTATGAGATACTTGAAGGGAAGTGTCATGTTGCTTGCGGCAATGCTACTGCTGCCGTGCGGAGAGGCGTTTAGTCAGCTTTTCTTTACTGGGGGAATGGGTGCGGGCGTGGAGTCGGCATCAACGAAGACGGTCACTACATGGCCGGTGGTTGGTAAAACTACCGAGATAGAGCCGAAAGCGGGGAGTATGGAGGCCTTTTACCCTGGAGCAGCCAATGGGCTTACTGCATCGTTCAATGTGAATGTCGGCGTTGGCTATATGTTTAGCGAGAAGCTGGGGGCAGGGATGTCGTTAGGGTACCACTTGCTTCGAAAGGGAGCTCACACATATGTCAAATTTGAGAATAGTGGAGATGTGATTAAGGGCAAAGCGTTTACGAGTGTCCATACCGCAACGATAGCCCCCTACCTGCGCTTCAAGCCGGTTAGCGTGGCGGGTTTCTCGGTCTACATGGATTGTGGCGTTCCCATGGAGTTCGGGGGGGCGAGCAGTTATAGTAAATCAGAGGGGAAAGGGAATGTAAATGAAAACAGTGAGAAGTTGGGGTCTGTTATCAGCGCAGGGTTTGGCGTTACGCCCGGCGTGATGTACAACTTCACTGACAGGCTGGCCATCTACGCCAACCTTCGTTTCCTGCAGATCGGGTACACCTATACGCAGTATACACCTGAGAATGTGGTGGAAAGTTCAAAGAAGACCGAGCGTTTCCATCAGTTCAACCTCGGCAAGCTGGGAGATGGGATGGAGCTAGGCCTTTGCTTCTCTCTGTAGTTGACGTTAAGACGATTTGAAAAGGCGGCTGCGGGGCGACCCCGCAGTCGCCTTTTTTTGTTAGTTTTGCGCCGTTAATGAAGTAAGAAAAGAAAGACGAGAGGTAAGGAGGTGCGTATGCGAGCGGGGCAAAGGAAGGGCGTGCTGGGCGTAGTGATGGCGGGGGGGGATGGGGAGCGGCTGTGGCCGGTGAGTACGCGGGAGGAGCCGAAGCAGTTTCAAGACGTGCTAGGGCTGGGGGAGACGATGCTTCAGGCCGCCGTGCGCCGGCTAGGGGAGTTCTGCACGGCGGAGCAAATGGTGGTTGTGACCAGCGAGCGCCATGCGGAGTTGGCGGCGCAGCAGGTGCAAGGGGTGCCTAGGAACAGGGTGCTAGGAGAACCCTGCAAGCGCAACACGGCGCCCTGCATAGCGTTAGCCACGGCGATGGCATTGCGTACGAACCCCGAGGCGGTGATGGTAGTGGTGCCGAGCGACCACTTCATTGCAGACGATCGAGCATTCTATAGCGATGTTGAAAGGGCGATAGCCTACGCGAAGAGTCATGACAGCCTCGTCACGATTGGCATACCGCCACGCCGAGCGGCAACGGAGTACGGCTACATCGAGGTGGGCGATACGGTAGGCGATGGTGTGAGCGAGGTGCTACGCTTTCGGGAAAAGCCGGATGCAGCGACAGCCGAAGAATACCTCAATAGCGGGAATTTCCTATGGAATAGCGGGATGTTCGTGTGGCGCGTAGCCACGATAGCAGAGGCGTTGCGTGAGCAGATGCCGGGACTGCTAGAGCTGATGGAGACCCTTCCCTTCGATGCGCCGCGGACGGAGTTCAAGGCTGCCATAGAGGAGGTATACGCACAGGTGACCCCGCTGTCGATAGACTATGGGGTGATGGAGCGGGCGAAGAATGTGGCGGTGCTGCCGGGTCACTTCAAGTGGAGCGATGTGGGGACGTGGTCTGCGCTGCCAGGGCTACTGCCGCAGGATGCGCAGGGCAATGCGCTGCGGGGGGCGGTGCAGGTGAAGGATTGCGAGGGGGTGGTAGCGTGGGTGGAGGAGGGGTGCGAGGCAAGGATAGAGGGGATGCGGGGCGGCGTGGTGGCGCTGCGTGGGGGCAAGTTGCTGGTGCGCGGTGGGACGGGCGATAGCACCACCAGGTAGCGAGCCGAGCCGTGGCCGAACGTAATTTAGAGTAATTTTAAAGCCTAGAGGCACTGAATGCCAAAAACGTAGTACCTTTGCCGCGCAGCTATGCTGCTGATATTTACGCAAGTAATAGATGGAAGTAGAGGGCAAAGATACAGCGTTACGGCTAGGTTTTGACATAGGCTCCACCACGCTAAAGGCTGCAGTTGTTGATGCTCAGGGGGCTTTGGTGTACACAAGCTACGAGCGTCATAATGCGGATATCGGGGGAGCATTGCTTTCGGCGATCGCAACGTTGCGTGGGCAGTATGGCGAGGCCAAATTCTCCATAGGGATTACGGGGTCGGCCGGCCTCGGCGTAGGGGAGCGTTGCGGACTCCCCTTTGTGCAGGAGGTGGTGGCATCCTGCGAGGTGGTGCGGACGAACTACCCAGAGGCCTCCTCGCTGGTGGATATTGGAGGGGAGGATGCCAAGATGATATTCTTTAGCGAGGGGCGCGCCCCCGATATCCGCATGAATGGGAGCTGCGCGGGGGGGACTGGGGCGTTTATAGACCAAATGGCTGCGCTCTTGAATGTAGAGATAGCGGAGCTCGCGGTCATGGCGGAGCGTGCGAAGCGGATCCACCCCATAGCGTCGAGGTGCGGCGTATTCTCCAAAACGGATATACAGAACCTACTGGCGCGCAACACCAATCGGGACGAGATCGCAGCGTCAATATTCCACGCGGTGTCGGTGCAGGTGATAACAACGCTCTCGCGGGGTTACGTGCTGCGCCCAACGGTGGTGCTGTGCGGGGGACCATTCTCATTCATACCCCCATTGCGGGAGGCTTTTCGCAGGGTGGCGGGGCTACATGAAGGGGAGGTGGTACTCCCCCGCGAGGCGCGGGTGGTGCCCGCATGGGGTGCTGCATTGCGTGCGGCTGGCGAGCAGATGACCCTGGCAGAGCTTTCGGAGCGGATACAAACCCGCAACGCGCAGGGCTCCGCGCCGGCAACCCAGCATTCGCTGCGCCCGCTATTCACGGACGAGGGTGAGATGCAGCGATGGGTGGCCTCCAAGGCGAAGTACAAGCTCCCCACAGTGGCGCTGTCGGAGGTTCGCGACGTGCCCCTCTACCTGGGCATTGACAGCGGGTCAACCACCACGAAGCTGGTGGTGACCACGAGCGATGGGCGTATAGCCTTTCGGGACTACCGCCCCAACCATGGGCGAGCGCTAGAGGCGGTGCGCGCCGCGCTAACGGCATTCTCAGAGGCTGCGCGTCGGGAAGGTTTCGACCCACGTATCGCCGCAACCTGCACCACCGGCTACGGGGAAGACCTGGTGCGGCGGGCCTTTGGGCTGGAGTACGGCATGGTGGAGACGATAGCGCACTACAAAGCGGCCATCTTCTTTGAGCCGCGGGTGGGGTTCATTCTCGACATCGGGGGACAGGACATGAAGGCGGCGTTCGTGGAGAATGGCACCATCTCAAGGCTGGAAATCAACGAGGCCTGCTCCTCGGGGTGTGGGTCGTTCATAGAGACTTTTGCCAAGGGGCTTGGGCACGACGTGGCATCCTTCGCCGCGTTGGCGTGCGGTGCGGACGCCCCCTGCGATCTGGGTACGCGCTGCACGGTCTTCATGAATTCTAGGGTGAAGCAGGCGCAGCGGGAGGGGGCATCGGTGGCAGATATCTCCGCGGGGCTGGGGTACTCCGTGGTGCGTAACTGTTTACACAAGGTGCTCAAGCTTAAAGACTTTCGGCAGCTTGGGGATTACGTGATGGTCCAGGGTGGCACGCTCCGAAACCCCTCGGTGTGCAGGGCCTTTGAGCTGGAGACGGGGAAGTCGGTCATTATCACGGATAGCCCGGAGCTCATGGGGGCTTTCGGGGCGGCGCTGTACGCAGAGTCGCAGCGCAAAGGCAACGATGCAACCAGACCCTTGTCGCCGTTGCTGGTGACCGACGACTACTCCCAGCGTCAAACCACCTGCAGGGGGTGCTATAACCAGTGCGAGGTGACCACCTTCACCTTTGCCAATGGGGGGCATTACTACTCGGGCAACAAGTGCGAACGGGTTTTCAGCAATCGGGGGGAGCAGGGTAAGGACGGCGTGAACCTCAGCGAATGGAAATACGACCAGCTTCGAGCGTTGGTTGAGGGCGAGCGGCAGGTGGCAAATGACGAGGGGCGGCCCACTGTGGGGCTGCCCATGGCGCTGGGCATGTACGAAGACCTCCCCTTTTGGGTGGCCTTCTTCAGCAGCTTGGGGTGTCGGGTGGTGCTTTCCTCCGAAAGCACCGCGGCGCAAGCCGAGCGGGGTGCGCACACCGTGATGTCGGACAACATATGCTACCCCGCCAAGGTGATGCATGGGCACGTGCTGGATTTGCAGCGGAAGGGGGTGGATCGTGTATTCCTGCCGTTTGTGGTTTACGAGGCTAAAGGGATAAAGGACTCCAACAATACGTACAATTGCCCCGTTGTGTCGGGCTATAGCGAGGTGATACGCTCCGCGATGCGTGAGGGGCTGAGCGTGGAGGTCGACTCGCCGTCCATCTCCTTTCGGGACGAAGCCCTCCTGCTCAAGCAATGCGCAGCCTACGTAAAGAGGAGCGCGGCGTGGATGGGTAGCCAATCGGGCGAGGCGATCGGGGCGGCGGTTATGGCGGGCTTGGCGGCGCAGCGAGCGTTTAACGACAGAATCCACCAACGGAACGTTGAGGTGGCGGAGCGGGCGTTGGCAGAGAAGCGTACGTTGATGGTGCTGGCGGGGCGGCCCTACCATGCGGATCCTCTGATACAACACCGCATGTCAAGGATTGTGGCGAGCTTCGGCGTTGACGTGGTGACGGAGGACGTGGCGCGCGGCGGAAGCATTGGGCATACCGCAACGCGTAGCGTGCACCAGTGGGCCTACACGAATCGCATTGTGGCGGCGGCGCATTGGGCGGCGCACGCGGGGAGCAATGTACACTTCGTGCAGATAACCTCCTTTGGTTGTGGGCCCGATGCCTTCCTGATAGATGAGATAACCGAGATTCTAAAGCGGGAGGGCAAGAGCGCCACCGTGCTAAAGGTGGACGACGTGAGCAGCGTGGGGTCGCTCCGGCTGCGCATACGCTCTTTAGTGGAGAGCCAAAAGCTCAGTGCAGGGGTGGAACAGGTGCAGCATGAGGAGGTGCGTAGCCACCAGGCGATATTTAGGGAGGAGGACAAGGGGCGAACGATACTTATGCCGTGGTTCGGCGATGCTTACTCGCCCTACCTACCGACGATATTTAGGCTGGCGGGGTACAAGGCGGAGAATCTTCCGCCCACCTCGCAGGCATCGGCGGAGCAGGGGTTGGTGAGTACCAATAACGAGGTGTGCTACCCCGCCACGCTGGTGGTGGGCGATGTGATGCGGGCAATCGGCAGCGGGAGGTATCGGCGCGAGGAGGTGGCGGTGGGGATAACCCAGACGGGCGGGCAGTGCCGCGCGACGAACTACATGTCGCTCCTCAAGCGGGCCTTGGCGAATGCGGGGCTTACCGATGTGCCATTGATATCGGTTAACGCAGGCAACGGGGCGCTGCATGAGCAGCCGGGATTCGTCATCAATTGGAAGCGGTTACTCCTGCCCGTGCTTCGCACGTTGGTATATGCCGATGTGCTATCCACCATGCGCCTCGCCACGCTGCCCCGTGAGCGGCATGCGGGCGATGCCGATAGGCTCTTCGAGGAGTTTACGGGGCGGGGCGTAGAGCTGCTGGGGCAGGAGCGTACTAGGGAGATGAAGAGTCTGCTGCGCGCAGCGGCGCACGCCTTTAGCCAGTGCGCACGAAACGTGGAGCTCCCGCGGGTGGGCATTGTTGGAGAAATCTACGCAAAGTACAATCGCTACGCGAACCACGGCATCATCGATTGGTTTGCGGGGCAGGGCGTAGAGCCGGTGGTGCCCGCGCTGGCGGAATTCTTCTTCGAGTCGTTCGCGAGCAAGCGGGCTAGGGGCAGGGCTAGTATTGACAAAAAGGACTGGTTCTACTATGCATCGCCCGCCATTGAGCGTCTACTTTTTGCGCTTGTTCGCAGCATGGAGAGCTGCGTGAAGGAGTTCCCTTGCTATCGCAGCATTGGGCGTTCCATGGCCGAAAGCCGTTTGGCTGCACCCATCCTCAACCTCAATGCACAGTTCGGCGAGGGGTGGCTCATACCGAGCGACTTTGCGCGGTTCGCCCAAGAGGGGATTCACGATGTGGTTTGTATGCAGCCCTTTGGGTGTATAGCCAACCATATCGTGGCCAAGGGGATAGAGAAGCGTGTGCGTGAGCTTTACCCAGCCCTCAACCTGCTCTTCCTGGATTTGGACAGCGGCGTTAGCGAGGCCAACTTCTTCAACCGGTTGCACTTCGTGAAAGAGAATGCTGAGGCCAACTTCCAGAAGGTTCAAGGGCGTTCTTTGGCGTGAGAAGAACCCATTATAGAGGTGCCATTTTAGGCGAAATTCTAGGTAGAATTCGTACAAAAAAGCTTGTAGAGAAGAGCCTTACCTCTGGTTGTATCCTTTGTAGTTTATTGTTTTATAGCGAGTTACGATGCTATAGCGAGTTCCTTATAAGCTGTCCATTTTGAAATAGCGAGAGAGGGGGTGCGAATGGAGTCAAAAAGGCTACTTTTGCATTGTAAGGTTATTGAATAGTAAAAGGAAAGGAGAAAAAGCAATGGCTCATGTAATTGCAGACACGTGCGTAGCGTGCGGTTCATGTATCAACGAGTGCCCAGTAGAGGCGATCAGCGAGGGCGATATCTACAAGATCGATCCCGACAAGTGCATTGATTGCGGCGCCTGCGAGGCGGCTTGCCCAACGGGTAGCATCAGCGCCGAATAGTTGTAGGTAGATAACAGTTTTCATGGTGGAGGCTGCGGTTCTCGGCATTAGCTGGGAGCCGCGGCTTTTTTATGGGGGGCTTTAGCCGAAAGAGGTGCCTAACGCCTTTGCTTTTTCGCTCTGCGCAGCCGTCGCCACCCCGTTGCGAGCAGCGCGATGGCAAAAGATCCCATGATGAAGATAAAGAATGGGGCTACGGGTCCAAGTAGTTTGTCAAAAATGCGCCCGGTATGCACCTCTAGGGCTGCGTTCCATAGCGAAATGGGCTCAAGCTGGAGCCATGATGGCATTGCGGGGGACGCAGCGTTAGGCTTTAGCGGGATCGCGCCTTTCACGTAGTCAAAAACTACCGGGCCACAGGGGAAATCGGCGGAGTACCCCGCGGCGGCTAGCCCGCCGAACGTAGGCATGCCGCTACGCTTGACGTAGGGTTCTCCTGTAATGGCATCAACGATGCTGCCCGAGGGGCGATGCCAGCGGTAGAACCCGCTGAAGGACCCCACGAGCCATGCGCTATCGGCGTATTGCAGCACGTTGCATCCCATGACGCTCACGGGGGGCGCGGCTGCGATTTTTTGGGGCGAAGGGCGCAGCGCATTCGCAAAGCAGAAAAATCCTTCCGAGGTGGAGAGGATGAAATCGTTTGCCGCGGGGTCAAAGGCTATTTTCCGGATTTTATCATGCCATGGGTTGGAGGAGTGCAGCGAGGTGATCCGTGGGGGAGAAACCCTGGTCAAGGCTAAGGGGATGAGGAGCGGCGGACGGAGGCATGTGCCGGTGATGGCTAGCAGTAAAAATAGGGCAACGAGTCGCCCAATGTGTAGGTGGTATTTATAGTTGCGGCGCAGCCAGATGCGCCAGCGGGCAAGGTTGCGATGCCGTCTGCTGCGTCTGCGAAGCACCGTGCGGCTAATCGTGATGCCAACGCCGGCCACGGTGAGCGCGATGAGTATGATACCCAGGAGGTCAACGAAGAGCCGGCCCGGGAGCCAAAACAGCGCGCCGCTATGCAGATTCCAGACGATACGGAATAGGGGCACTTTCCCATCGTTGCCGGGGCAGGGCGGGAGGAGAATGCGCTGCGGGCTGGTGTAGGGCGGAGGGGCAACGTAGAGCGCGGAGCGTGACACGGCAATCAGCGTGTCGCCCCGCGCCGTGAGCGACATGATCGGCTCGTTTGCGCGGCATAGCGCATGCCAGCGCGCATTGCGGAGGGTGAAGAGCCCCTCGGGCAGCGCGGCTATAATTGCGCCGTTTGGAAGCTTGATGGCATCGTTAATCCGATTCAGCCGGTTAGGTAGTCCTTCCTCGATCCGTGCAACGCGATGCGCCATGGAGTCGGAGAGGAATGCGCCGTTCTTACTGTAGAGGAAAAGTGAGTCGGAAGCGATGGGGATGGATCCCGCAACGAGCTGATTATTCCAGTGGCGAAAGCGGTAGTGCGTGGGGAGGAGTCGCCGCGAGATGGGGACCTTGTCAAATGTATCCTTGTGGTTCAAGATTATGCCGGAGAGCGCGAAAAGAACCATGAATGGCGCGAGGATGAGACCTACCCAGCGATGGAATAGTTTTGCCTTTGACATGCGGTGCGTTTTCTTTATCGTTTCTAAATTGACAGGGTTGACGGGGCTGAGATGCATCTTTTTTTACAGCTGCAAAAGTAAACTTTTTTTATGGTTGCTGCCGTGTAGGTACGTTTAATCCAAGAGTAATAGGCATGTAGATGTAATCGGCTGTTCGGTACTCCTTTCATTTTAGAATTTATCTCCCTGTGGCTAGATGTATCATTTTTCCTCCTTTTGGAGTATAAACCCTATTCAACGAACACCCAATGACCCAAACGACCCTCATAGGCTTGATCGGCTTTTGCCGTAACCTACCCGATGTATCCGTAGCGAATGTCGGGAAGCGTACGTTGGGTTCTTATGTGGGGAGAGGCACGCGGGAGGCGGGGGCCTCTATGGATCGTTTCTGCGCTCTTCCTAGGCCGCACGGATTAGCTGTTTTGGGCAGTCGCCGTGGCTGCCCGCTCTGTGCTGGCGATAGGGAGGAGAACTCTAATGCGCGCTACTCCAAACTGTTGCGGAAGGGCAAGCCGCGGTGCCATTGCCTGCGGGAGGGCGTAGGCATGCCGGGATATGCGCTCCTTGCGTCCGACCCATTTGCGGCGTGCGGTGCGCTGCTACTGCGTAGTCCCGAAGCGCAGTGCTCAATCTCACAGGGCGTTGCCTTGAGCAACACGCTCTTCCGGTGGAGTCAAAACGTGACGAAGGCGAGCCGGGGACCTTGCGAAAGGTTTCCCTTCCCATGGGCTTGCGAAGCTAGCTGGTCTGCTCGGCGTGATGCCGATTTCCCAGCAGATGAAGGCGTTTTTACTGCTCGACGACCGAGTCGAAATTAATCGCCGAATTGCAATTACTGGAGCTGGATAGGTAGATGGCTAGTAGCCATCATTTTAGTGTAACAATTAATACAGTGCAGTCATGGTACGAGACAACAGTAATGAAAAGGCTTTAATCCTTGAGGGCGAAAGCAAAAGTCCGGTGGACTCCGGGCATCCTAAAAGCGTGTTGGAAGCTTTTGAGCGTATTGTGGAGCTAGCGAAGGGGGCAAATTTCTCTGATTCCTTTTTTAAGCAGGCCGCGGAGTACATCTCCCATGCGTCGGGCATCTTGGAGCTATCCGAAATGCAAACCGTGTTGCTGGCGCTCTTTATCAACAAATGCGGAGATAAAGAAATCCTTCTTTCTGACATCGCGGAGTATGTGGGGTGTTCTACAACGAAGATGGTGCGAGTCTCAACCGATGTGGACGTACTGGAGCGTAAGTTCTACCTCCGTGCTGACCGTGGGCGCTATTCAATTTCTTACAAGGTACCCTACGATGTCCTTGAGGCGTTGAAATGCAACCTCCCGTACGTACGCCGTAAGGTCCCCATAGAGAATATTCGAATGTTTTTTATGCATCTCAAAACCTTAATGGATGGGCTGGATCAGGGAACGCTAACGCGTAGCGAACTCATAGAAGAGATCAGGGAGGGCCTTGTGGACATCAAAAAGACCAATTTCTCCAAGTCGCTCGCGGCGTGTGACCTTACTGATGATGAACTTCTCGTTTTCCTCTACTTCGCGAATGCTTTCGTGTATAAAAAGGACGAGCAGATAGAGATGTTTGAGCTCATGCTGTCTTTTAGTATAGCGGGGCACTTTAAAATTGACGGCGACTTGCTCCAGACGCATTGCGAGAAGCTTATCGGGTGCAGTTTGCTTGAGCGTGCCGATGGCGGCGGCAAAGAAGAGAAAGATGTCTTTAGGTTGACTGATCATGTCAAAACAAATCTACAGTTGGCGTTGGCCCCGCCGGCTCCTCCTAGCGTGCAGTCTGAGCCGAAGCCGAAGGAAGAGCATCCAATGAAAAAATTATTTTATAACGAGCAGGAGAAACAGCATATAGAAGAGCTTTCGGTGTTGCTCTCCGAGGATAAATTCAGCGAAGTGACGGAGCGTCTCCACTCGATTGGTCGTAACAAGGGGTTCTGCTGCCTCTTTTACGGTGCGCCGGGCACGGGGAAAACCGAAACGGTTTATCAAATAGCCCGTGCTACGGGGCGGCGTGTTATGCGAGTAGATCTTAGCGGGATCAGGTCTTGCTGGGTTGGCACGAGCGAAGAGAATGTGAAGGGAATTTTTGTGAAATATGCAAAGCTTTGCAGCGAGGAGGTGACTGTACCGATTTTACTATTCAATGAGGCCGATGGAATTTTGGGGGTGCGGTTGAAGAATCCAGAGTCGGCTGTGGAGCAGATGGAGAACACCTTGCAGAATATTATTCTTCAAGAGATGGAGGATTTAGAGGGGATAATGATTGCCACCACCAACCTGACGGCCAATCTGGATAGCGCTTTTGAGCGGCGTTTCCTCTACAAGATTAACTTTTGCAAACCCACGGTTGCGGTACGGGCGCAGATTTGGCGCGCCATATTGCCTGGGCTGTCCGAAAATGATGCACAGCTCCTTGCGGAACGCTTTGACTTCTCGGGCGGAGAGATTGAGAATGTTGTCAGGAAGTATGTCATAAAGTCTGTACTTCTAGGTTTGGACTCCGTTGACGTTTCAACCCTGGAAGAGCTGTGCCGCGCGGAGCGCATTGCCGATCTCTCTGAAACGAAGATAGGGTTTACGCACCCGGCTGGGGTCTGTTGATAGCATTACGCAGGCTTCCTATTACCGCAACGCCGAATGCTTTACGAAAAAGCATTCGGCGTTGTGCATCTCTTGGGTGTATTTTTCTCCTATTGTAGCGCTGGCACGAGGTACCGCGCCAGCAGATAGCCAATGCCCATGAGCCATACGAAGAGGATGGCCGCGAGGATGAAGGGTTTAGCTCCCGCCTGTTTGAATTTTTGGAAGTTAGACTCGGTCCCCAGGGCCGTCATCGCCATGGTGAGCGCAAAGGTGTCGACCCGCTCAATACCCTTAATCACAGGCGCGGGGAAGGGGATGAGCGAATTGATGATGATAACCACCAGGAACCAAATGGCGAACCAAGGAATGGTAATCTTGCGCTTTTTAGGGGTTGTGGCTACCTCGTCCTCGCTGGGTCGCTTGGCAATGAAGAGGCTTAGGATGATGAGGAAGGGCGCGAGGAGAATGACGCGGATCATCTTCACGATGGTGGCGTTGTCGGCAATGTAGGCATTGTTCATGGCGTTGCCAGCCCCGACCACGTGGGCCACCTCGTGCAGCGTGGAGCCAGTGTAGATGGCCACCTGCTGCTGGTCAAGCGCATCGAGCGCCCCAGCGCGGAAGAGGGCGGGGTAAACGAACATGGCGGTGGTGCCGAAGAGGACCACCGTGGTCACCGCCACGGCGGTCTTGTAGGGTTTTGCGTTTAGCACGGGCTCCGTGCCTAGCACGGCCGCGGCCCCGCATATGGCGCTGCCGGAGGAGCAAAGAATGGCGGTGTCGGTGTCCAATTTTAGCCATTTACCCAGAAGGAGCCCGAGGCAAATGACCGAGGTGACGATGATGATGTCCACCACCACGCCGGGCGCGCCGATGGCAATGACGTTTTGCACGGTGAGGCGGAAGCCGTAGAAGATGATACCTATACGGAGCAGCTTCTTGCTGCAAAACAGAATGCCGGGTACCCAGGCCGCGGGGAGGCGCTGGCGTAGGGTGTTGGCGTAGAGCATGCCGAGCAGAATGCCTATAATCATCGGGCTGAACGAGAGGTGCTTAAAGAGCGGGTAGCTTGCAATGTAGTAGGCTGAAAAAGAGAATAGCGCAATGAGCATTACGCCGTTTAGGGCGCAGATTGGTCGAGCTTTCATATGAGTTTTAGATGTTATTAAGTGAAATAAGACCTTCAGGCGCAAAGGTACGAATAGGTTCGTATTGTCGCTCCCTGCGCCCAAACGCTGAGTTTGAACCAATTGATTTACACCAAGATAGCATAATTCTGGAGACGCTGTAGGGGCGGCTGACCCCATCGTGCTGCAAGAGTCTAGTAGTCTGCACCTTAGTCGTACCCCCTTCGCATCAAATTCGGATTTCTCCGGAGAAATCCGAATTTGATGCGAATTTGATGCGAAGGGGGCGGTACTTTGATGGGTCTCTTTGGGTAGCGTGAAGCCGTGGAATGCGGGTTTCCTCACGATTTCCTACGTAAATCGTGCAGTTTTTTTGCGTTAGAAAATTCTTTGCGCACCTTTGCGGTGTGGTTTATGGAGGAGTAACAATAAACAGTAGGAGGCATGAAAATGGGAAGAATACTACGGGTAGGTTTGATGGTGCTGCTGGTCGCAGCGGCGGGCGTGGGGAACGTATGGGGGGAGGAAGTTTGGGTGACATCGGGGAATTGGCAGTACGCGAAGATCAATGAAACTACGTGCAGGATAAAGCCGCATGGTTCAGCTACAATTGAGGGTACAGTGAAGATACCAGATGAGGTTGGTAGCTTAAAGGTGGTGGAGATAGCGAAGGAGGCATTTGAGGGTTGTAGCAAGCTAGAGGCCGTGGACATCCCGAACAGCGTGAAAGCGATAGGGAAGTCGGCATTTTATGGTTGCGTAAAGCTGATGAAGATGTTCATATCAAGCAGCGTAAGGGAGATAGGGGATAATGCATTTTCTTATTGCAAAGAGCTGACGGCATTCCAAGTGGATGAGGGAAATGCGTGGTACAGCCAAGATAGCGGTGTGCTCTTCACGAAGGATATGCAGATGCTTATAGCCTACCCGGGTGGGCGGAAGGGAGCCTACGAGATCCCTGGCAGCGTGACGGGAATTGTGGCAGGCGCATTTTACGGTTGCGATGGGTTGACGGCGGTGGTCATTCCGAGCAGCGTGAAATCGATATTGGAGTGGACATTTTATGATTGCACCGGGCTGACGGCAGTGACCATCTCCGATGGCATGACGGTGATAGAGGAGTACGCATTTAAAGGGTGCAAAGAGCTGAAGGAAGTGACTATCCCTGGCAGCGTAAAGACGATAGGAGTCCGTGCATTTTTTGGTTGCGTCAGTCTCAATACGGTATACGTATATCGGCCCGTTGATCAGGAGTTCACGGTAGACGAGACGGCATTTGCAGATATAGGCTCGCAGGCAACGCTGTACGTGCGGCCGGGAATGAAGGCGAAGATTAAGAATGAGGAGTGGCACAAAAATATATTTACGAATATTGTGGAGTTCTGCGTGGTGACCTTCACGGATTCTGATGGGACTAAGCTCGGCGAGCAGCTGGTGAAGCCTAACAACGGTACGGCGACCGAGCCGACAGCAGCCCCAACCAGGGAGGGCTACATCTTCGACGGGTGGCAGCTCAATGGTGCGAAGTACGATTTCAGCACGCCGGTAACGAAGAACATCACGCTGGTGGCGGTGTGGAAAGAGGTAGCCAAGTACACGGTGACCTTTGACGCGAAGGGCGGAACGCCCGCCCCAGGTGCGCAAAAGGTGGTAAAGGACGGTACGGCGACCGCGCCGACAGCCCCAACCAGGGAGGGCTACATCTTCGACGGGTGGCAGCTCGATGGTGCGAAGTACGATTTCAGCGCGCCGGTAACGAAGGACATCACGCTGGTGGCGAAGTGGAAGAAGAAAGAGGAAAGCACCCCCAGCACCCCGAAGGATCCGGAGACGGCGGTGGAGAGCGTGCAGCTGGCGGAGGTGCGGGTGGTAAGGAATCCCGTGGGCGAGGCGCTGGAGCTGGAGGGGCTGGAGCGCGCGGCGCGGGTGGAGGTGTACAGCGTGGTTGGCGCACGGGTGTATGCCGAGGCGCTGCGTGGCGAGCCGCGGGTGACGATTGATGCGCGGGGCTGGGTGCACGGGGTGTACGTGGTGCGGGTGGCGGCGAGCGATGGGGAGCGGACGCTGCGCGTGGTGAAATGAGGATGAAAAGGAATGTGTGGATAGGGGGCGGGCCATGCGGCTCGCCTTTTTTTAGGTGCGAATCCCTTGTGGGCAAGAAATCGAGGGTCTAAAGACCCCCGACTATTGAGAGACCGTCCTACGGACGGGCGGCATTGGTTTGCAATTTTTATGCAGGTTTTACGGGAGAACTTGTGCAGGTTCATGCGGATTTAGAAAGGGCATAGTGTGCAGGATATGGCGAAGGGTCGTGCGATCTCGTCCTATTGGGGACCGTTCTGCGGATAGGGCTGCATTGTTGGGCAAAAATTTATGCGGGTGGGGCGTGCAAGGTATTGCGGTAGTTTGGCTGACCATCGCTGCTGCAGAACAATGCGCAAGACCGTACCGCTGCATGTTGCGAAGCGTGGGGGCTGTCATCTGCAGTTGCCCGCGCCATTGAAAACGCAGATATTTAAAAGGATGCGACGCAGCCGCTGCGCTTTCCGTCCGAAGGACGGTCTTTGAATATCCGGGGGGGGGGCAAACCCCCGGTACTCTGCCCGCAGGGCAAAACAGTCTGAAAGACTGACCCTGGCGACCCTACGGTCCATAGAATCGCGGGGCCTTCCGCCCCACCGCCGTTAAAAACTTTTTTGTACCTTTACCCTGCAAAAGGCGCGAGGAGGGCAATGGCATGTCAGCAATATATCAGGTAGGGGATTCAAGTTTCACGAAGATACGGACGCAGG
>QWCB01000722.1_pt1 | contig 43922 bp, 17 predicted proteins | sample 1972511 | NCBI WGS metagenome assembly QWCB01 (sample SAMN09866719, study PRJNA288562) | Human gut metagenome isolate term5_stool, whole genome shotgun sequencing... | isolation source: gut | host: Homo sapiens | place: USA: California | reverse complement strand
TAAATTCATATAATAATAATTTTGAGCTTGAGTGAAAGCGCCTTATTTTCTTGTATTAGATTTTCTTTTTGAATGAAATGAAAAGACATTAAATAAAATTTAAGTGTTATAGTTGGAACCAATGCTTGGACAACATAATCATTTCTCAATGAACTGTAACTTATACCTAATCAAAAATGTTACCGTCCAATAAAAAATAGTTATTAGATTTAAAAACCTAATAACTATTCTTTATATATTTTTTATGCATTTTGTTCAGAAGTTGTCTCAACACTTTCTTCAATACCATCTGTTGTCTCTTCTAATTCCTTTTCTGTATTAATATGAATATTTTGATATTTTTGCATACCTGTTCCAGCGGGGATTAATTTACCAATAATAACATTTTCTTTTAATCCTACTAAATCATCTACCTTTCCTTTAATTGCTGCTTCTGTTAATACTCTTGTTGTCTCTTGGAAAGATGCTGCAGATAAGAAACTATCAGTTGCAAGTGAAGCTTTTGTAATTCCAAGTAAAACTCTCTTACCTGTTGCTGGACGTTTTCCTTGAGCTATTGCTTCATTATTTTTATCTTCAAATTCATACATATCTATTAATGAACCAGGGAACATATCAGTATCAGCATTATCTTCAACTCTAACTTTCTTAAGCATTTGTCTACCAATTACCTCAATATGTTTATCATTAATATCAACACCTTGGTTTCTATAAACTTTTTGTACTTCTGAAATCAAGTATTCATATACTCCTTCTGGTCCTTTAATTTCTAAGATTTCAGCTGGATTGATAGATCCTTCAATTAATGGTTCTCCTGCTTCTACCATATCTCCATCTTTTACTTTCATTTTTGAACCAAATGGTATTACATAAGATTTAGAATTATCTTTTGAAGTTACAACTACTTCTTTCTTCTTCTTTGTTTCTTTAATTTTTACTTTACCATCAATTTCAGATATAATAGCAAGACCCTTTGGCTTTCTAGCTTCAAATAATTCTTCAACCCTAGGTAAACCTTGAGTAATATCTGCTACACCAGCAACACCACCAGAGTGAATTGTTCTCATTGTAAGCTGTGTACCAGGCTCACCAATAGATTGAGCTGCAATGATACCTATAGATTCTCCTATAGAAACTAAGTCTCTTCTTGCCAATCCCATACCATAACATTTTTGACATACACCATGTTTTGAACGGCATCCTAAAACAGAACGTACTTCTAACTTTTCAATTCCTGCTTCAACAATTTTATTTGCTATTTCATCTGTAATCATTGTATCTTTATCCACAATTAATTCATTTGTTTGTGGATTAATTACATCTTTTACAGGATATCTTCCTACTAATCTTTCTTGCATTTTTTCAATAATTTGATTTCCATCTTTAATATCATAAACTATGATACCTTCTTCTGTTCCACAGTCATGTTCACGAACAATAATATCTTGTGAAACATCAACTAATCTTCTTGTCAAGTATCCAGAGTCTGCTGTTCTAAGAGCTGTATCAGAAAGTCCTTTACGAGCTCCATGGGCTGAAATGAAGTATTCCAATGCATCTAACCCTTCTGCAAATGAAGATTTAATTGGTATTTCAACTGCTTTACCTGTTGTACTTGCCATTAACCCACGAATACCTGCAATTTGTCTTAATTGGTTCATATTACCACGGGCTCCAGATTTAACCATCATATAAATTGGGTTTAATTCGTCAAAATTATCTTCCATAGCATTACTTACTTTTTTAGTTGTATCTTCCCACACATTAATAACAGCGTTATATCTTTCGTCGTTTGTAATTAAACCACGTGCATATTGTTTTCTTATTGTTTCTACTTTCTCATCAGCCTCTTTTAATAATCCTTTTTTAGCTTCTGGCACTTTTACGTCATCCATTGAGAATGTTATACCAGCTAAAGTAGAATATTTAAATCCTAATGCTTTAATATAATCAATTACTTCTGCAGATTCTATTAAACCATGAATGTTAATAACCTTTTCAATAATTTGCCCCATAGATTTTTTCATAACTGGGAAACTAATTTCATATTGGAATGGGTCTTTTTCTCTATCAATAAATCCTAAATCTTGAGGAATTCCTTGATTGAATATAATTCTACCTACACTAGTCTCTATTTTTCCTGTTTTAATTTCTCCATCAATTTCTTTTGATACTCTTACAAAGATTTTAGCATGAATTCCAACATCATGGTTTTCAAATGCCATAATTGCTTCATCTGGATCTTTAAAGTATTTTCCTTCACCTTTTTCGCCATCTAATACCATTGTTAAGTAATAACTTCCTAAAATCATATCTAGTCTTGGTACAGCAACTGGTTTACCATCTTGTGGCTTTAACAAGTTATTTGTTGAAAGCATTAAATATCTTGATTCTGCCTGTGCTTCTGGTGATAATGGTAAGTGAACTGCCATTTGGTCACCATCAAAGTCAGCATTAAATGCTTCACAAACTAATGGATGAAGCTTAATTGCTCTTCCTTCTACAAGTACTGGTTCGAAACTTTGAATACCAAGTCTATGTAGTGTTGGAGCACGGTTTAACATAACTGGATGATCTTTTATAACTTCTTCTAATATTCCCCATACTTCTGGTCTTAATCTTTCGACCATTCTCTTAGCATTTTTTATATTTTGAGCAATTCCACGACCTACTAATTCTCTCATTACAAATGGTTTAAATAATTCAACAGCCATTTCCTTTGGAAGTCCACATTGATATATTTTTAGTTCTGGTCCTACTACGATAACAGAACGTCCAGAATAATCAACACGTTTTCCAAGTAGGTTTTGACGGAATCTACCTTGTTTTCCTTTTAACATATCTGATAAAGATTTTAATGGTCTATTTCCTGCTCCAGTTACTGGTCTTCCACGTCTTCCATTATCAATTAATGCATCTACAGATTCTTGTAACATTCTCTTTTCGTTTCTTACAATAATTTCTGGTGCACCTAATTCTAATAATCTTTTTAATCTGTTATTTCTATTAATAACTCTTCTATATAAGTCATTTAAATCTGATGTTGCAAATCTACCACCATCTAATTGAACCATTGGTCTTAATTCTGGTGGAATAACTGGAACAACATTCATAACCATCCATTCTGGTCTATTTCCAGATATTCTAAATGCTTCTACTGTATCTAATCTTTTTACAAGTTTAACTCTTTTTTGTTCACTAGCTGTTTCTAATTCTTTTCTAATTTGTTTTGATAATTTTTCAAGGTCAATTTGTTCTAATAATTCTCTTAAAGCTTCTGCTCCCATTTTTGCCTTAAAAGAACCTCTACCATATTTTTCTTCTGCTTCATGATATTCTTTTTCATTTAACACTTGACATTTTTCTAATCCTGAAGTTCCTTTATCTACAACTATATAAGATGCAAAATAAATTATTTTTTCAAGGTTTCTTGGTGAAACATCTAACATTAATGCTATTCTACTTGGAATACCTTTAAAATACCATATATGAGCTACTGGTGCTGCAAGTTCAATATGTCCCATTCTCTCACGTCTAACTTTTGATTTTGTAACTTCTACACCACATCTATCACATACAATCCCTTTATATCTTACTCTTTTATACTTACCACAGTGACATTCCCAATCTTTTGTTGGTCCAAAGATTCTTTCACAAAACAAACCATCTCTTTCTGGTTTTAATGTTCTATAGTTTATAGTTTCAGGTTTTTTTACTTCACCTTTTGACCATTCTCTTATTTTTTCATCTGATGCCACTCCTATTTTTAGCTTATTAAAAATATCTAATTCGTCCACTATTTTTCCCCCTAGACTTTTATAATATTTTTTGATTTTAAACATAAAATAAGTCTATCCACCGCTCTTGCAATTCCATCCTGTCGCTTATTTTATGTTTAAAATCTATTAAATTAATTTAAATCTAAACTGATTATTTTTATTAGATATCATCATTATTTAAATCATCATTAAATAATAATTCGTCTCCTTCATCATCTAGTCCTTCAAACAATTCATCACTATCTTCATTTAAAGATTCTTCATTGTCCTCTTCTTCGCCATAACCATCTAGGTCACCGTCTGCAATAACTTCATCTTCAGCTAATATCTTTTTATCTTGATTTGGATCATATTCTATTCCTTCTTCGATGTTTTCTTTTAGTTCTAATTCTTGATTATCTTCTGAATATAATCTTACATCTAGTCCTAAAGATTGTAATTCTTTTACAAGAACTTTAAAGCTTTCTGGAACTCCTGGTTCTGGAACATTTTCGCCTTTTACTATTGCTTCATATGTCTTAACACGTCCTACAACATCATCAGATTTAACTGTTAACATTTCTTGTAAAGTATAAGCTGCACCATATGCCTCTAATGCCCAAACTTCCATTTCTCCAAAACGTTGTCCACCAAATTGTGCTTTTCCTCCTAAAGGTTGTTGTGTTACTAATGAGTATGGTCCTGTTGAACGAGCATGTATCTTATCATCTACTAAGTGATGTAGTTTTAACATATACATTACTCCTACTGTAATTGGGCTTGCAAATGGATCTCCTGTTCTACCATCATATAAAGTCATTTTTCCATCTTCGCTCATTCCAGCTTTTGCTAATAATTCTTTTACATCTTCCTCTGTTGCACCATCAAATACTGGTGTAGAAATTTTCCATCCTAATGCCTTTGCTGCGCCACCTAAGTGAACCTCTAAAACTTGACCTAAGTTCATACGAGAAGGAACACCTAATGGGTTTAATAAAATATCAATTGGTGTACCATCTGGCATAAATGGCATATCTTCTTCTGGTAAAACTCTTGAAATAACACCTTTGTTACCATGACGTCCTGCCATTTTATCTCCAACAGAAATCTTTCTTTTTGTTGCAATATAACATCTAATAATTTGGTTAACACCCGGTCCTAATTCGTCTGAATTATCTCTAGTAAATATTTTAACATCAACTATTGTTCCAGCTTCTCCATGTGGTACTCTTAAAGATGTGTCTCTAACTTCTCTTGCTTTTTCTCCAAAGATAGCTCTTAATAATCTTTCTTCTGCTGTTAATTCAGTCTCTCCCTTTGGTGTAACTTTACCAACTAAAATATCTCCTGGTCTAACTTCAGCACCAATTCTAATAATTCCATTTTCATCTAAGTCTTTTAATGAATCATCACCAACGTTTGGAATGTCTCTTGTAATTTCTTCTGCTCCTAATTTAGTATCACGACATTCACAATCATATTCTTCAATGTGAATTGATGTAAATACATCTTCTTTTACTAATCTTTCATTAATTAATATAGCATCTTCGTAATTGTATCCTTCCCATGTTGAGAATGCTACTAATACGTTTTTACCAAGTGCCATTTCTCCATTTTGTGTAGCTGGTCCATCAGCAATGGCATCTCCCTTTTTAACTTTTTCACCTTTTTTTACAATTGGCTTTTGGTTAATACAAGTTCCACCGTTTGTTCTTTTAAATTTACGTAATTTATGTACAACTGTTTTTCCATTTTTATATTTAACAGTTATTGAATCACATGTTACTTTTTTAATTACTCCATCATCTTCTGCTAATACTAAAATTCCTGAATCTTTTGCTGCTCTATATTCTATACCTGTTCCTACAATTGGGCTTTCTGTAATCATAAGAGGTACTGCTTGACGTTGCATGTTTGCTCCCATCAAGGCTCTCTTAGCATCATCATGCTCTAAGAAAGGAATCATTGCTGCTGCAACAGAAACTAATTGTTTTGGTGATACATCTACATATTGTACTTTATCGCTATCTACTTCAATAACCTCGTTTTTAAATCTAACTCTAATACGTGGATGTACAAATTTTCCATCTTCATTAACTGGTTCTGATGCTTGAGCAATAATATAGTTATCTTCTACATCTGCACTCATATACTCAACAATATCTGTTAATTTATGTGTTTCTGGATCTACCTTTCTATATGGTGTTTCAATAAATCCATATTCATTAATTTGTGCAAATGAAGAAAGTGCTGAAATAAGTCCAATGTTTGGTCCTTCTGGAGATTCTATAGGACATAATCTACCATAGTGTGTATAATGAACGTCACGTACTTCAAATCCTGCTCTTTCTCTTGTTAATCCTCCAGGTCCTAAAGCTGAAATTCTTCTTTTATGTGTTAATTCTGATAATGGGTTTGTTTGATCCATAAATTGTGATAATTGTGAACTTCCAAAGAATTCTCTAATTGCTGATGTGATTGGTTTTGTATTAATTAATGTTTGTGGTGTAACTACATCTAAATCTTGAATTGTCATTCTTTCACGAACAACTCTTTCTAATCTTGTTAAACCAATTCTAAATTGGTTTTGTAATAATTCACCAACACAACGAATTCTACGGTTTGCTAAATGGTCAATATCATCTGGTTTTCCTAATCCATGTGAAAGATTTAATAAATAGTTAATAGAAGCTATCATATCTTCTGTTGTAATATGTTTTGGTACTAATTCATCCATTCTTTCTTCTAAAGCTTTTACTAATTCTTCTTCAGATGTATTGTCTATAATGTTTTTTAAAACATTATAATTTACTAATTCTTTTATATGTAATTTACTTAAGTCAACTGTTGGTAATACTTTGTGGATATTGCATGTAGAGTTTCCTATAATTCTTACTTTTTTATCTCCAACCATAATATCTACAATGTTAATTCCTGAATCTTGAATTTCTTCTGCTACTTCTTCAGAGATAATTTCCCCTGCTTGTACAAAAACTTCTCCTGTTTCACTATCTACTATATCATTTGCAGATACTTTATCTTTAATTCTTGTAGCTAATGCTAATTTTTGATTAAATTTATATCTACCAACCTTGGCTAAATCATAACGTTTATTATCATAAAATAATCCATTAAATAAATTTCTTGCAGCATCAACTGTTGGAAGTTCTCCTGGTCTTAATTTTTTGTAAATTTCAATTAAGGCTTCATCTTGATCTTTAATAGTGTCTTTGTTTATTGTTGCTTTTAGCATTTCTTCTTTACCAAATAAATCTATTATTTGGCTATCTGTTGCTATACCAATTGCTCTAAGCAATGTGGTTACTGGAACTTTTCTTGTTCTATCAACACGTACCCAGAATATATCATTACCATCTGTTTCATATTCTAGCCATGCTCCTCTTAATGGCATAACTGTAGAATTGTATGTTCTTTTTCCTGTTTTTGTATCAAATTCTTCTCCATAATAACAACCTGGTGAACGTACTAATTGGCTTACTACTACTCTTTCTGCACCATTAATTACGAAGGTTCCACTATCTGTCATAAGTGGGAAATCACCTAAGTAAATTTCTTGTTCTTTAATTTCACCTGTTTCACGGTTAATTAATCTTACTTTTACATGTAATCTTGTAGAATATGTAGCATCTCTTTCTTTTGCTTCTTCAACTGAGTATTTTGTTTTTTCCTCCATGTAATAATCGAAAAATTCAAGAACTAAATTTCCAGAATAATCTTCAATTGGTGAAATATCTTTTAATACTTCTCCTAATCCTTCTTCTATAAACCAGTCATATGAGTCTTTTTGCACTTTGATTAGGTTTGGCATTTCAATATAATCGCCAACTTTTGCGAAATCTTTACGAGAGGCTTTCTCGTATTTAACTTCTTTAATTTTCAAAAAAATCACCCCATAAAATGTATTTAAGCAGAAATAAATTTATTTTATTTAAAAGAAGTCCCTCTCAAATGATAATTTGCTTACTAAGTTTTTAAAATGTCTGCTTTTACATATTAAAATTACTTAGGGCTCATTACATTTAATTCCTCTTCTTTTAATTTTAAACTTTTGAATTGTAAATTAGTTTGATATCAAAAATAAAATTTTTATAAACGGCAACAAAAGAGCTGTTGAAAATCTTTGATTTTTCAACTGGCTCTAGTGTTTCTTTATCTTTTACTTTTGTTAATATTTTTTATTTTAATCACCCTTATTCTTATTTTTAACTTTTTAGGGCATATTTATTATACGAATCTTTAATATGATATCACATTCTACTCATTAATGTCAAGCTTTTTAACACTTTTATCATTATTGTTTTCTTTATCAGATCCTTCTATATTTACATTTAACTCATTCGTATCTTTAATCGCTGTATCAGTATCTTCTATTTTTTCAATATTGGCAGTTACTATTATTTCTATATCTTCTTTTATCTTTTCTATTTCATAAATTACTTCTCCATCAACTTCTTCTCCTGTAAGCTCTATCTCTTCACCTAATTTTTTTACTTTTACAATAATATCTGATATTTCATAACCTTCAACTGCTTGTATTTTAAATTTATATGTATCACCATATTTTATTCCATCTTTTGAGGAGTTCTGTACATCAATAATTTTTATATTTTGTGGTACATTTTTCTCTATTTTATATACATTATCATCTAAATAATGTATATTTTTGCAATACTTTCTTAATATCTCATCAAAATTAACCTTTGCTTTTTCTTGTGCCACATAAATATTTTCTATATTATCTGATCCATAAAAAGCATTTTCGTTTATATTTGTTACAGTAGATGGTATGTATACTGTTTTTAGGCTTGTACATCTCGCAAATATTCCTGAACATAGACTTGTTACTCCTTCCTTTATTTTCACTTCTTCTAAGCTAGTTGCTCTGTCAAACCCACTATACATACCTCTCATTTCTTTTACATTTATGTATTTCAAGTTTTTACATCCATAATATGCACATGAAGCATAACCACTGCCTTCATAATCGCCAGTATTAATTAAAGATATACAATTAGCAAATGCTCCCTCTCCCAAACTAGATATTTTTCCTACAATCTCTTTTATCTTTATGCAATTTAAAAAAGCATAATAATCTATTGATATACCTTTTTGTCCAACATATAACTTTCCATCAAATCCCGTACAATTTTGAAAAGTACTTTGATATATACTTGATAACTCTTCTGGAATAACTAAATCTCCTGTAAATCCACTACAATTAGTAAACGCTCCAGTTGCTATATATTCTACTTTTCCTAAATTTAATTTTCCATTAAACTTATCACAATTAATAAATGCTTCCCTATTTATTCGAGTAACACTATTAGGCATGGTTAAATTTCCTATAAAGTGTGAATTTGAAAATGCACATGCTTCTATACTTTCTATTCCTTCTTCTAAAACCAATGGAATCTCACTTGTACATCTTTCAAAAGCATGTTCTGATATCTTTTTAATACTACCTGGCACTGTTAATGTTCCTTTTAATTTTGAGCACCCCATAAAAGCATACTCTTCTATTTCTGTAACTGTATTTGGAATTTCTACTTTAGTATTTTTCCCTGGCAAGCATCTTATCAATATTGTTTTATTTTTATTATATATAATTCCATCTTCGATTGTAAAATATGGATTATCTTGTGATATAGTAACTGTCTCTAAGTTATTACATCCATAAAATGCCTTTTCTGTAATATGATATACTGTTGATGGTATATGAACAGATTTTAAATTTTCAGCTCCTAAAAATGTATAATCTCCAATTTGTCCTACTCCTTCTTCTATTACAAAGCTAACAATATCTTTATCTTTAATATGACTTTCTACAAATCCACTACTAATTTTAGTTTCATAAAATGCTCCTGCTCCTATGAATTCCATAGTTCCAAGTATATTAACTTTTTCTAAATTACTACAATCCGAAAATGCACCTGAACCAATTCTAGTAAAATTTTTTGGAATCGTTATTTCCGTCAAACTTTGGCACTTACTAAATGAATTAGCTCCTATACTATATTTTCCATCATATTCTTCTGATACATCTAATATTGTAATATCAGATAATTTTATACAAGAATAAAAAGCATTATCTCCTATACCTAATGCACCACCTAATAATTGTACCTCTTCTAAATTACTACATTGGTAAAAAGTATTATCTTTTATTTCTATTGGATTAGATATACTCACTTTTTTTAAGCTAGAACAATTAGAAAATGCACCTTTTCCAATATTTGTAACTGCATTAGGAATATTAATATCTTGTAATTTATCGCATCTCGAAAAAGAATAATCCTTTATTTCTTTTAAATTATCAGACAATTTTACACTTGTTAAATTATTACACCCTGAAAACGCTTCTTCTCCCATATATGTAACACTGTTTGGTAATTCTATACTAGTCAATCCTGTGCAATCATCAAATGCATAATCTCCAATATATACTACAGTATCTGGTATTTCTATGTTAACTAAGTTCTTTTTATTTTCAAAACATCGTGCAACTATTGAAATCGTTCCTTCCTTTATTACTATATTGGTATTTTCAGGCATTTCTCCTTTATAGCTATATAAAATATTATTTATATATAGCTCTCCATAAGGTTTTTTATCATACCAAATAGTACTATCAAAAGCATATTTTCCTATTTCTGTTACTGTATCTGGTATCGTTATATTATCTAAGTTAGAACAATCATAAAATGCATAGCAACCTATACTAGTTACTTTATTTGGTATCTTTATACTTGTCAAACTTTCACATCCATCAAATGCCTGGTTACCTATTTTAGTTAAAGCACTATCTTTATCAAATTCTATACTTACTATATTACTGCATGACATGAATGCCCCATACCCAATTTCTTTAACAGTCTTTGGAATTGTTACATTTTTCAAATTCTTATTTCCATCAAATGCATTATCTTGAATTTTAGTTAATGGATATCCATTTAAGTATGATGGTATATATAAATTTTCTTGTATTTCTCCCGATTCATATTTTATTTCTACTATCTCATCATTTTCTAAAGTATAATCCCATGTTATTTTATTTTCATCTGTAACTTTTCCAGTATATGCATTAACTTGGTCACTTCTTAAAAACATACAAGCAACAGCAACTATACTTAATAATATTATCTTTTTTACTTTTGGTTTCATATTACTTATTCCCTCCTTTCCTTCTTTTACTTATTATTATTACATTTATAGAAATAGCTATAATTAATACTATTATTACTGCAATTATATAGTCTCCTGTATGCGGATTTATTATATTACTTATTTTATTAGTAGTATTATCTGTTTCTTTTACATTATTTGAAGGTTTATTATCATTTGAAATATTCGTATCATTATTATCATCTTTTTGGTCTGTATTATCTGTATTATCTTTATTTTCTTCATCTTTTTTATCTGTATCATCTGGTTTTTTCACTTCTTCTTTTGCATAATAATATTTTACTATTATTGCCTCTTCTTCAAATTGACCTTTTGCATTTTGTGGAATAGGTTCAACTAAAACATAATCTTTTATGTCTTTTGGAATTGCAACATATTCTTCTCCAACTTCGCCTTCTTTTATTTGTTCTTCTGATATTTCTTGATTTGTTTCTTTTCCAAGATATTTTATTATAACTTTTGATTTTATTTTTTCAAACTCAACAGTTATATTTTTATTTTCTTTAATGTTTTCTAATTTGTCTATAACTACTATTCCCTCATCATTCGCATTAATTTCTATTTCTTTTTCATTTATTTTTATTTTCGAAATTTTATATCCACTATATGGTACAATTTCTATTTTCTTTTTTGAATCTTCTCCATGTTTCACTATTTCGTATGCATCTTTCCCCTGTCCTGATATAGTTCCACCATCATTTATAACATTAGTTTTTACGATATACTCTTTTAATTTATAATAATATACTACATTTATTTCTGAGCTATCTAAACTATCTAAAATTGTACCACTTCTATTTTCTGGTTCTTTAAATAATTCATATCCATCTGGTATATTATCCATTCCCTGAGTCTCATATTCTTCCCCTATATTTTTATATTGTATATTATCATCCTGCATATACTCATTTGTTTCCATATTAATATAACTAGTTACTATTTTTACTGGATTCTCATTATAATAATATGTTACTTGTGTTGTTTCATTTGTTATTTTTCCGGTGGCATTTACTGGTAATTTTTCAGTATTTAAGCTATAATTTGCAATATATTCCTTAGGATTCGTCACATATTTATCATTAATATTTCCTCTTATTATTTGCTTATCAGCAACTTCTTCTGTTGTGTCAGTTTTATAATGATTTACAATTATTTCTCCCATTTTAGATTCTTCTATAAATGTCGCATATACATTTTTATTTTGTGTAACATTCTTAAACAATGGAATCTTTACACTATTATCTTCTTCCTCAGAAAAATTAATATTTTCGCCATTAACTGATATACTTAAAACTCTATACCCATCATTTGGAGTAACAACAATTTCTTTTGTTGCATCTTTTCCATGTTTTACTTTTTCATATAAAAAATCTTCACTTCCGCTTATCTTTCCATTTTCTCCACATGCTGTAGTTATTTCATATTCCTTTAAAGAATTATATACTTTTATTTCTGTTTTTTGTGGTATAGATGCTGCCCCTTTGTTTATTTCTAATAAAGTTGTTGCACTTATTCTTTCTGAGTTCAATTCTATTGGTATTAATATTTCATCATTATTTGTTACTGTTACATTTTTAATTGATTTTCTATATGAATAGTAATCACTATCATAATTCACGATTTTTTTATTGAATTCATATTTACTTTCCAATTCAAACTCAGGTGAATATTTATATATACTTTTTTCTCCTTGAATCACATAACTTCCATCTTTCAATTTCAATATTCCATATAATCTTCCTACATTCCAATGTGATATATCTTCAGTTTCTACTTCTTTAATCCATTCTAATTCACCTTGTTTACTATACTTAGCAATTACTGCTGATATTGAATCATCACCTCTTGCTGCATTTGTATATACTCCATATTCTGCTCTTTCTTGAGTTGTTCCTACAAATAGATATCCTCCATCATTATCTATACAACCATCCTCAAGTACATTAACTGAACTATAATATCCATGTGCTGTTTTTCCAAGTTTCTTTACCCATAACAAATCTAGATTTTTATCAAGTTTTAATATCCATCCTCCCTCATACTGCGAATTCGTAGAATAAACTATAAAATTGCCATTATTATCCTCCATTATCTTTGCACATTCTACACCATTAATTTCTCCTCCAGTGAAAAATTCTTTTTGTCCAATATAATCTCCTTGTAAAGTATATTTAAAAATCCCAATTGTAGGTCTTGAACTACCTCCTTGTTGAGCAGATTCTATTGTATCATTATAAGAATTTTTTCCAACTGCAACCATGATATAATTATCTTTGCTTATTATAATATTTCCAGCATTTCCTTTAGCAGGAACAATTTGATTCCACTCACTTTCTCCTTTATAATTAAATTTACTTAAAACTATCATTTTTTCATCATCATGCGAATAACCTTTACTAGCAAGTGCAATATACCCCCCATCATTAAGTTGTATTACTTGATTATAAGAACAATAATAATTACCAATTGATTCATCAATTAATTCATTACTTTTCTCCCATTCAACCTCAAACTGTGAATTGTATTTAGTAATTTTTCTACCACACACTCCTACATATCCGCCATCATTTGTTTGACTCATACTTGTCTGCTTAATATCTGAATATTCAGCTTTTATAGTTATTTCACTTTCTCCTTTTTGGCTTTCATCAATCCCAAAATAATATGTATGTTCTTCTAAACTTCCTAAATAGTAACCTTCAAGAGCCTGAACTTCTATTACTTTATATAATCCTGACTCTAAGCTTTCTTGAATTCGTCCTTCTTCATCTGTTTCAAGAACTCTATATTTTACTTTGTTTATAAATTCTTCTTTTCCAACAACTTGTCCATTAATATTTTTAGCCTCTGATAAACTCTCACTTCCATCTTCATTTTTTTCAACTTTATATATAGCAAATTTTACTCCTTTTAATAGTTTTCCAGTCTCTTCATCTTCTTTTATTATCTCAAATGTTTTTTCATTATCCATTTGAACATAAACTATATTATTTACTACATTTGGTTCTTGTTTGAAATTACCTTGTGTCACTGCAAATTTTAAATTTCCATCATTATCTTTAGTTGCAATAAACTTTATTTCTTGTTCATTTAATACATATCCTTTAGCAGCTTCTATTTCTTTTATTGTGTATTCATATCCTGCATACAAAGTTAGTTCAATTTCTCCATTTTTATCTGTCAAGTATTCTTTTCCTTCCTCCGGAAACCATTTACCTTTAATATTAAACTTAGTATTTGGTACTACATTATCACTATTTTTTTGATATTTAGTCAAATTAAGCGTATACGCATCTTCTTTTTCATTTTCTAAAACTGTTGATAATACTGGAACTTTTCCACTCTCTTTATTAATACTAATTTCCTTGAATTTGTTATCTAAGTCATATGCTATATATTGTTTGTTATTGCTTTGAACTTTAAATCTTATTTCTTCATTTATTTCCTTATATCCTTCAGCATATATTTCTTTTAAAGTATAAATTTCATTTTGGTATAATCCTGATATATACACACTTCCATCGTTTAGAGTTTGTATTATTACTCCATTTTCTGAAATTCCTTTACCTTTTAATAAAAACTTAACATTACCAATCTTATTTTGAGTTTCTGTTTCTGTTTTTACTAAATTTAAAGCATATTTAACTTTGTTTTCTAATGATAATTTAACTAGATTTTGTTCATTTATAACTTCCTGTTCCTTAAATTCTCCAGCTACATTTTCTATACTTAAAGTTCCATCATTAGCATTTACTTTTATCTTTCTTTCAGTAGAATCACATTCATAATTTGATGTAACATTAGTTTTTGTTATCTTATACTCTTTTTCTACATATAAATTTTTGATTTTTAAATTACCATTTTCGTCTGTTGTTCCAATTATGTTCTCTTTTCCATCTGATATATTATATGTAACACCTTTAACAGTTTCTGCTGTAAATTCTTCATAATCTGTTATATCTAAATTATATTTTTTAGCAACTAGAATTCCTAATTTATTTGTTTCAACTCTTTGATATAACTTTCCTTCATTAGTATCTAAGTTGAAATATACCGCATGTGTTGAATAAGAATTTTGATTATATTCTACATTATCTGGCAAATTTATTTCATATACAAATGAATATTTATCACCAATTTTTAAAACCAATTGGCTTAAATCAATAAAATATGATTTTATTTTTGAAAAATCACTAGGACTCTCAACCCATTCATTATTACTATCTTTTAATTCTTCTGGAATTTCTATTCCTTCAGAAAACATAGATGTAGAATAATCAGATCCCATATTATTTCCATCTATTACATATGTATTATCTCTAAATGGTAGTTTTCCAACTATTACAACATCTCTTATATCACCACCTGAATAATTATTAAATATTTTTATTTCTATTTTCTGAGTTTTGCTCAAGTCACTTTTGTCTATTTCTAGATTTTCTGACTCTTTTGCTATCGCATTGCCATTTTCGTCAATAATATTCTCTGTAGTAATTAAATTGTTAGGTGCCATAATATTTACACCTGTTTTTGCATATGCAACTACATCATTTGTATCTCCATTGTTATTAATATCATAAATATCTGATTTCGTATGGTCTACCTCATATACTTCATTTTCTGGATTACTTGCATATACTTCTATATTATAATTGTCAGTTTTAGTCATAGGGTCACATCTTATAGTCATATATAAACTAATTGCAAAGTTTATTGGTTTTTCATTTTGAGTATCTATTTGTATATAGATATTTCCATCTTGCTCATATTTGCTATATTTTGATATATTTACATTAGAACTATTAGTTCTTATTTCGTCTATATTAGCATTTACTATCTGAGAAGGTAATTTCACTAAAAATTTACCATCTTTCCAACTTTGTACGCAATTATTACTTGCTTCTATATCTAGGCAAATTTGATTTTCTACTTGGCTAGAAATATTCTCTTTATTAGTTGACACACTTATAATAGAAGAAGGAGTTTTAAAATCAGTAACAGCTGTCGCATGTACAGTATTATTACATATTGCTGTACTGTAATTATAAATATAATTATATTTAAGTAATTCTTCTTTAGTTATAGAATTACTTAATGCTAATGAATCTATCTTTTTCATATTATTAACCTTAATGTTTCCATTTTCACCAGGTTGAACACTACTAGTTTCTATCCTTATAATCTTAACATCATCTGAATAATAATATTTTTCATCCCAATTGCTCTTATAAAATGTTTTTATTAATTCATTCGTTTCATTATTGTATAATTTTATTGTTCCATTTTCTCCTAATAGACTTTGTATATCTCCTGAAAAATATATTCCCACATTCTTTATACAATTTGTTTCCATACTACCTAGAGTATCTGATTGCTCTTGTTTTATCACTATTACATCATCCTGAGTATTTTTCATTCGTAATATCTGCCATGTTACTTCATATGTATCATCTTTTATATCTTGTACCCCTTTGTAAACATCTAATACATTTTTCTTATTTAATTTTTCATTTACACTTGTACTATATGCATATTCTCTTGTTTCTACTTCCGAGAAATATAATATTGCTTGAATTTCTCTTTCAGCAGTATTACTTTTCACTATTCCATCTTCATATAAATTCAAATTATTATATGCCTCATAATAAGCTGATACTGGAATATTTAATATATAATTTCCATCTTCCATACTTGAAATTGCTTCTTGCGGATATTGTACCTCAAGTTGGAAAATATAATTTCTCTTTATTGGATTTTCTATTGTTCCATCTGAATATATTTGACTTGATCTTTCTATATGAAATTCCCTTGTATCTTTATCATATTCACCATTTTGAACAGAAACTTCAATAGGTGAATATCCATTTAATTGTGGAATTGTCCCTTGTACGCATAACTTTGAAAGCATTAATTTTTTCTGCAATTCAGACACTTCTACATTTAACTTAATACTTGAATTTTCTTTATCTAATATACATTTTTGAGATACACTATCTATATTAGCAGTTACATCACCATACCAATCTACTGTTAAAAACACATCTTTCTTTATTTCTTGTTCTTCTCCTTTGCTGTTTACATATGTCCCTTCTAAAGTTATTTTATTATCTTTTCTTGAATAATTATTTATATTTCCAGATTGTATTGCATATGCTTTTGTTGAAGAATACTTATAATCTCCACTTAAAATTAACCCTTGTATTAGTGCATTAGTTCCTTCTTTTATTTCTCGTAAATCTATAGAGTTTACATTAGATGAAATATAATTTCCATTAATTACATTATCTGCAACTAATGAAGTTGATAAAAAAAAGTTCTTTCCATCTATTTTTATTTTTGCATCCTTTAACGTTCCCTCTGAATTTACATTAAGTTGCATATACAAAGTGTCTTGACTTCCAATTTCTTTACAAGTACCTCTAAGTTTTTCTGCTTTTCCATCTCCATCTAAATCTTTTAAAACATAAGCATCAAACTTAACAAAATCACTTTGTGTTTTATCGTCATCTTCTTCAACTTGAGTATATGATTTAGCTACCTTCATTTCTGCTTCATTTATATTTTTAGAATTTTTTACACACATACTCAATATAATACTGATTAAAGTAATAATCATAAGTACGACTATTAAAATTATTTTTGCTTTTTTATTTTCTTTAAATTTAAATTTTAACATATTTCTCCCCCTAATGACACTATTATCTTATTTAATTATTTCATAATAAAAAAAGCTTTTCAATATTACTATTTTTATACTTTTCTAGCTTTCTTACGGATACTATCTCTCACTAACTTATTACTTTTCTATTTCTTTTATTTAACATTATTGTAATAAAATTATACCTAATCTTTATTAATCCTTTATAGCCGTAGCAATTTATCAAACCACAAAAAAATATTGAGACAGAAAATTTGAATTTCTTCTATCTCAATATCAATTTTTTATCTCTCATACATTATCTAACACTTACATATAAATTCATCAAGATTTATATATCCAAAGTTATTATTTCAAAAATGCACCAATAGCACCAAACACTCCTGCAGATGCTAGCCCCATTATAATTCCAGCTAAAACAACTCCTGCCATAACCGCAATAACACTCTTTTTAAAATCCATATCTAAAAGGCTTGCTGCAAGTGTTCCTGTCCAAGCTCCTGTTCCAGGAAGTGGTATACCTACAAAAAGAAACAATGCCCAATATAATCCTTTTCCTGCTTTTTCTTGTAATTTCTTTCCGCCTTTTTCGCCTTTTTCTAAACAAAATTTAAAGAATTTTCCGATAATTTTTTTGTCTGCTCCCCATACTAAAACTTTTCTAGCAAAGAAAAAGATAATAGGTACAGGCAACATATTTCCTATAATACAAATTATATAAAGTGGTATTATTGGAAGTGCATCTCCCCATAAATTACTTAGTCCTACTGGAACTGCTCCTCTTAATTCAATTAACGGTACCATTGATATAAAAAATACTAATAAATATTTTTTTAGCATATAACTTCTCCTTTTCATTTTTATTAATTTTAATAAAATAATATTTTATACATGATAAATACTATACATGATAATTCACAAAAAAACAAGTACATTAAATATATTTTTTTATCTTTCATTTCCATCTTTTTCTGTAATGCTTTGTTCTTTGTTTTTCGACTCAAGACCCCACTTAACTCGTTGTATATTTTCATTCAACAACTCTGCTATATCTACTTCACTTTTTCCCTCTTTATGCATTATCTTAATTTCATTATTCAACTCTTTTTGTTTATTTACCTCTTTAATTGCATCAACAGTATATAAATGTAAGTTCTCTGCTATTTGTTCTACACTCATTCCATTTTTTAGATATTTCATAATATTATAACTTAATTCTTGTTCTTCAATTCCAGACATAATCCTTTTCTCGTCATTTTTGTTTGGCAATTCATAGTATATCTCTCTTACAATCGCCTTTGCATTTGTAAATCTACTTAATTGCACATATATTTGTATTAGCTCTTCAATTTCTCCACGATTTGGCTTACGATAATTCTTTATAATTATTCTATTTCTTAATCTTTTTAATTCTTCTTTGTCATATTCTTCTCCACTCATAATCTTCTTTTTTATTTCTAATAATTTTTTTGACGTCTTACTAACTATCATCTTTTCTTTAACTTCTTCTTTTCCCTCTTTAATTATTTTTGAAGTGCTATTAACTTTCCTCACTTGAACATTAAGTCTTCTACTATCCTCATTCCCTATTTTTTCTGTTTTCTTAGAAATTTCTCTTTTACTTTTTTCAATTATTTCTGTAACTTCTTGTGGCGTTATATTTACCGTATTAGCTATTTCGCTTATCTTCATTCCTCTCACATACATATTAATAATGAATCTTTCTGTTATATCATTTCTCATAAAATCTTCCTCCTTATCTAATATTTTTAATATGATTTACTACTTTCGATTTCTGTTTCTTTCTTTTTTATTTTCTCTGCCAATTTAAAATCTACATAGTCTTCTACTAGTATTCTAACAACTGCACTAACTGGCACTGCTAGAAACATTCCTAACATTCCAAAATAAGCTCCTCCAACTGTTATCGCAAATATAACTAATAATGGACTTACTTTTAATGATTGTCCCACAATTTTAGGATTAATAATATTAGCATCAATTTGTTGTAATATGATAACTACAATCAACATCCAAATTGCTTGTGTTAATCCTCCTGTTATTAAGGTTATAACTGCAGATATTGCAACAGCAATGATAGCACCTACATATGGTATCATATTAAATAGTCCTATAAAAAATCCTAATAATGGTGCATATTTTATTCCCATTATTGTCATCGCTATAGTTACTAATATTCCAACCACTATTGCATCTAAAAACTGACTTGCTATAAATTTAAAGAATATTTCATTTGAATTGTTAAAATATTTATCAATATTTTTATATGTTCTATCTTTAAAAATTGCACAAGCAAATTTCTTTAAAAAGCCTAATATTTCATCTCTTTCTGATAAGATATAAACTGATACAATTACTGCTACAAATATATCAAATATACTTGTTACTGCATTAACTGCTCCTATAGCATATTGTACAATCATGTCTAAATTAAAATATTGCTTAATATTTATATTTTGTATATTAGTTATTACATCTTGAGCCCAATCACCCTTTAATATTGAATCTGATGGTAAATTGTTATAATTATTTATTGCTATCTCAAAATATCCTTGCATATTATTTACTAAGTCCTTTATACTTTCTATTACAACTGGTAAAATAACACTAACTAATATAATAATTAATATTGCTACAATAAAGTATACACTTATTATGCTCATTCCTCTTGCATTTTTCTTTATAAATTTTCTTTTTGATTTTTTATATGCTTCTTCCATTTTTTTGCAAGGAATATAAAGTAAATATGCTATAAATATTCCCACAAAGAATGGACTTATAATCCCAAAAAATTTTCCTATTACATCAACTACGTCTCCAAAATTATCAAGAGCTTTGTATACAATAATAATTGCAACACCAAGTAAAAACCAATATATCCATTTTTTAAAATGATTTCTAATTTCACTCATTTTCATTTCATTCCTTCCTTATATTTCTATTTCTAATTCTACAGGGCAATGATCACTTCCCATTACATCTTCATCTATTTTTGCTTCTTTTATTTTATTTTTTATATCATTTGAAACAATAAAATAGTCAATTCTCCATCCTACATTCTTTTCTCTTGCCTTTCTCATATAAGACCACCATGTATATACATTTTCTTTGTCAGGATATAAATATCTATATGTATCTATAAAACCTGCTTTTAATAGTTCAGTCATCTTATTTCTCTCTTCATCTGTAAATCCTGCACTTTTATGATTTGTCTTAGGGTTTTTTAAATCAATTTCTTTATGTGCTACATTTAAGTCTCCACACATAATAACTGGTTTTGATTGGTTTAGTTTTAACAGGTATTTTCTAATTTCATCTTCCCATTCCTGTCTATAATCTAATCTTTCTAATTCTCTTTTAGAATTTGGTGTGTATATATTTACAATATAAAATTTTTCATATTCTAATGTAATTACTCTTCCTTCTTTATCATGTTTCTCTATTTCTATTCCATATTTAACATCTATTGGCTCTTTTTTTGTAAATATTGCTGTTCCAGAATATCCCTTTTTTTCAGCACTATTCCAGTAACTTTTGTAACCTTCAAATTCTAATTCGATTTGGTCTTTTTGACATTTTGTTTCTTGAATACAAAAAATGTCACTGTTTGCTTTTTGAAAAAATTCTTTGAATCCTTTGTTTATACATGCTCTTATTCCATTTACGTTCCATGAAATTAATTTCATTTTTACACCTCTTATTATAACCTTGTTTCTTTACCTATTTTACTATATTTCAGGCTAAATGGCAACCTATATCAAATAGAAAATATCTCAGTTAATTAAATTATTAACTGAGATATTTTTCACATTAAATTTATTGTGCTACACTAACAGGTAAGTATTTTACTCCCCATTGTAATGCTGCTGAATGAGAACTTACATAAATGTCAATTCTATTTCCTTTTATCGCTCCGCCTCTATCTTCTACTGTGTAGATATGTCCACCTATATTTAGTTTTGTTCCAAATGCAAATTTCGATGGTGCTGCAACTGTTCTTCCTGCTGTTGCTTGTGTTCCTGATGCTGTTCTTCCTGTAGTTTTACCACAACATTTGCTACAAGAACAATACGCTGTGATTTTATAAGTTTCTCCGTCAATTACTGCTGTAGTTGTTGTTCCTGATGTTCTTGGTAAATCAGCACTTCTAGATGTTTCTACTTTCTTTTGAACTTGAACAATTTTATTTACAGGCTCTTGAACTACTACTTCTGATATAACTGTTTTTTCAATTTCTACTTCATTTTGATATTTTATTTTATATGTTACTTCTTTTATTCCGTCTTTTCCTTCTTTTAAAACTTTATTAGTTGTATTTGAGTCTGCACTAGTTGAATTTTTTGTTATTGTCTCATATGGGATTGCAACTTGCTCTACTACTATTTTTTCAGTGATTGGAGCATAATTTTGTAATAATTGTTCTAAAGTTGTTTCTGCACCTTCTTCTGATATTTTGGCTATTTTAACCTCATTGTATGACTTATCTGTTATTTGAATATTTTGACCAGCTGATATTTCACTATCTAAGTCTGGTATTGTTTTTTGATCTTCTTTTAATACAATATTATTTTCTTCTAATACTTCCGATACTGTAGTTTTTGAAGTTAATGCTGTCATTTCATATCCATTTTGAAGAATAATTTTTATATCCTTCAAGTTGGTATTAACTGCCATAACTCCTATTCCTGATATTAAAATTAATATAATACTTACACATATAATCTTTATTATAGAAATTGAAGCTTTTTCTTCTCTTTTCATAAAAATTTATTACCTCCTTTTTGGCAACACATTTATTATACTCTTTTTTCTTATTTTTGTCAAATTTGGACTTTTCCACTTTTTTCTTAACTATATAAACATTTCTTTATATTATATGTCCTTCTGTTAAAAATATTACTTTTAATTACTTATTATAACTTCTAATTTATAATCTGTGAATAATAAATGCTTGTTATCTATATACAATTTTTTGTATTTTTTATTGTATAAATTCAAGTAATATGTTATTATATCGTTATATATTATTAAAAGAGGAGGAATAATAATGACTATTTGGATTATATTAGGAATCGTTGTAGTTCTAATAATTGCGGTTATTGGAATGTACAATAGTTTAGTTCAATCTAAAATAAAAGTTGATAATGCTTGGAGTCAAATAGATGTACAATTACAAAGAAGGTTCGATTTAATACCTAACTTTGTAGAAACAGTAAAAGGTTATATGACTCATGAAAAAGAAACTTTTGAAAAGATAGCTAGTCTTAGAACTTCATGGGCAAATGCTAATAGTGTTTCTGAAAAAGCTGAGCTAGACAACCAATTATCTACAACTTTGAAAACAATTATGGCTGTTTCAGAAAACTATCCTGAATTAAAGGCTAATCAAAATTTTTCAGAATTATCAGAAGAATTAAGAAATACAGAAAATAAAATTTCTTTTTCTAGACAATTCTATAATGATACTGTAACAATGTATAATACAAAGTTACAAGTATTCCCTTCTAATATCATTGCTGGAATGTTTAATTTTAAAGCTCGTGATTTATTCAAAGCTGAAAGTGATGAAGCTAGAAGAAATGTAAAAGTTGATTTTGGAAACAATAACTAAATAGCCGAAAAAACACTAAAGAGCTCTTAAATGAGCTCTTTAGTGTTTTATTTTTTTATATTAAATAGATCTTTTGCATTCTTATATGTGACACTAGCTACCTCTTCCAAAGTTATCTTCTTAACCTCAGCTATTTTTTTTGCCATATATTTTACATTTCTTGGATCATTTCGTCTTCCCCTCAAAGGTTCTGGCGACAAGTATGGGCTATCTGTTTCAATTAAAACTTTGTCCATTGGTACCATCTCTATAATTTCATTTGCATTTTTAGAATTTTTAAAAGTAATTGGACCAGCAAAAGATATATAGAATCCTAACTTTAATCCCTCTTTTACTAATTCACGATTTAATGGACAACAATGAAATATTCCTTTCTTTTGTACTTTATTATTCTTCAAAATTTCTAAAGTATCCATAACTGCTTCTCTTGTATGTATTACTATTGGAAGCTGTAATTCATTAGCCATTTTTATTTGCTCTATAAATGCTATTTTTTGTAATCCTTTGTTTTCTTTATTCCAATAATAATCTAATCCTATTTCACCAATTGCAACTACTTTATTATTTTTCTTCACTAAATTAGATATTTCAGCTAAATCTTTCCACAATTCATCTTCTGTTTGTGGAATATCATTTGGAGAAATACCACAAGTAGCATAAATAAATTCATATTTTTTAGACAATTCTACTGCTTTTTTTGAACCCTCTAAGCTATATCCAGCAGATACAAAATTTTCTATCTCATCATTATGTATCTTTTCAATTATTTCTTCTCTATCATCATTAAATTTTTCATCATCTAAATGTGCATGACTATCAAAAAATTTCATATAAAACTACCTTCCTAAAACTGTCACATTTGCTACCGCATATTCCTTACAATGTGATATACTCAAATCTATATTTTCAATATCTTTTAAATCAATTCCTATAATATTTAATTTTGGTCTTCCTTGTTTGTCATTTACAACTTCAAAGTCCTTCCAACAAACCTCATATTTATCTTTTATCTTCCATGAAATAGCTTTAAATGCAGCTTCTTTTGCAGCAAACCTAGCAGCATAGTGCTGATATTTCTGTGACTTTTTTTCTTCACAATATTCAATTTCTTTTTTAGTATAGACTCTTTCTAAAAACTTTGCTCCAAGATTTTCTATACTTTCTTTAATTCTTTCTATCTCAATAATATCTATACCACATGTAACTTTCATTTTTATCCCTCATTGTTTCATTAATGTTATAAAGTTTAGTATGTTAAATAGCAATGATGCCACTAATATCACCGCAATTAGTATTGTTACTGTTTTATTTTTTTCTATATTTAAGTCTTTATATAAAACATCATATTTATTTTTTACTTCTCCATATAGCTTTTCTAACTCAAATGTTTCTTGCATTCTGTGATTTAATACTGTTCCAATTTCATCTTCTGTTATTTCTTGAATCCATATTTTTTTAGTAAAATCTATAAATTCTTTTCTTGCTTTTTTTACTAGTTTTGGATTTTTAAACTTCAACTGCAATTTTTTTAGATATATTTTTTTATATAAATTCAATATGTATGTATAAAAGTATTGATTTTCATATTCATCTGGAAGAATTGTATAATTATTCATATCACTGCTTGAAGAAAATAATGTACACCCTAACTTAGTTAAGCCTACTTTTGCATATTTCCATTTTGAAAGTATTTTTATTTTTTCTTTTTCCATTTCATAATTTCTGCTATTATCTGCTGGTAATATATTAGCATACTTTATAAAATTGTGTTTTATTTTATCAAATTCATTTGTACTGTTCCATGCTTCTTGATCAATACATACATATGAATATGTCAAAAATCTTTCTGTATCAATATCTAGTTTAATAGCTCCTATATTAGAACCTGTAATATTTCTAATAAATTCTTTAAATGTTTCTACTTCATCAAAATCTCCTGTTTGTAAACGAATGTTATCATATGTATCTAAAGCAGAAATATCTTGATTTATATCTCTAAATTTATAATTAAAATTTAATAAATCTGCAAATTTAGAATCTTCATCAATATTTGTTTTAATCACTAAAAAGCATATTCCTGTACTAAAGCATATAACTTCTACTTTCTGAATTGTAAAGAAAATTCCTTTTCTATCATCTACTTTTCCTTGTATATCTTTTTTTAATGTATATTCGAAAATATTACAAGAATATTTACTAAGAATAGCGGCTCTTGTTTCTATTGGTAATTCTTCCAACCTTTTCAACTCACTACTTCCAAAACTAAAACTAGAAAATAGTAATTCTTTTGTATTAGGCAAGAAATATTTATACATAGTATAATCTTTTTCCTTTTGAAATACCTTTAATTTAAAATCCTTATCTTTTAACATTTTTAATAAATATTTGTGATACTTTCCATCTTTTATAATAAATGGATGTACAAAATATGTATATTGATAATTTATCTTTAGTTCCATTTTACCACCTTATTTTCATTTAAAATGATATTATTTTTTAGTCAACAATAATTATAATTGATTATAATAATTCATATTAATATCTTTTCCTAAATGCCATCTTCCTATAAAGTCAACTTTTAAATAATCTTCTAATTCGTATGTTGGTTCTTGAACAACATTACCTTTTTGATCAATTGCTCCCCATTTTCCGTCTTTTTTTACTGCTACATATCCATATGTATTTTGTTGTGTAGCATCATCATATATATAATCTACTATAACTTTTCCATCTTTATCAACAAATCCATATTTTCCGTTTTTCTTACTTATAAATAAAGTATGAGAATTAAATATATCTGATTCATTTTTTGCTTCAAATTTAAAATTATAGTATTTATGTTCTTCATCTTGTCTTATTTCTATATACCCTTTTTCAGTATCAATATCAAGTAATATTCCTGTCAATTTTACAGTATATGTATTGTCAATTATATCATTATTAAATTCTGCATCTTCTGCAATATATATATCTGCTTTTTCATTATAATATATAGAATTATATTTAAGTTCTACTTTAATATCTTTTTGTAAATCAATAACTCCGTATTTTCCGTCTTTCTTAGCTATAAATACTCCAGACTTTGCTTCACTCAAATATTCATAACTTGCTTCTATAGTTACTTCTCCTGTTGTTTTCATTACACCATATTTATTATCTTTTTTATATATAATTCCATTATCTATATTTTTCAAAATTTCTGTTATTTCATCAAATCCAGTTGTTAATATTTCTGTTCCATCTTTTTTTACTAATATTTGTTTTCCTGATTTTTTTACAACATAATAATCATTTCCATATACCTTAGCAATTTCGTCATATTTCATATCTAAAATAATATTTCCTGAGAAATCAACTATTCCATATTTTCCTTCTGTGTTTTTTACAATATATCCTGATTTATTATCTTTTCCTAGATTAGTAATATCTGCATATTCTGTTTTTAAAATAACTTTTCCTTCATCATCTACTATTCCATATTTTCCATCTTTTAAAATCTTTAACGCATTTTTTATTCCTGATAATGCACTAATTTGGTCATATTCACATGATAGTAATTCTTTGCCTGATAAATCTATTATTCCGTACTTACCATTTTTCTCTACTTTTAAAACATCATCTTCATACCACAAATTATCTTTTTCATCTTTATTTTGAATTGCTTCTATTTTGTCATAATCTTTAAAGATTTCCTCATTTTTGCTATTTAATGCCTTTGTTTTGTAAGTTCCTGTAGTATAATCTACATCATATGTACATAAAAACACATCGTTTTTGCTATTTGGTACAATAATCATTTCTGAATAAGATGGATCTATTATTACACTTCCTGTCTCATCAATAACACCCCATTTATTATCTTTAAATGCTGCAAAATAATCTTTACTAGCAATTTTCCCTTGTTCTTTATTTTTAGTTAATACTCCTTTTATAATAAAAATAACCATAATAATAACAATAATTGCTAATATAACGGCAAATACCTTTTTCATATTTAATTTTGGCTCTTCGTACCTTCTACCTCTACTTCCTCTGCTCATTTTATTTTAGCCCCCTTTTATATAAAATATTTATTTGAATTTTCTATTATATTTTGTATTTTTTTGTAGTTTCACATTTATTTTATATCATCCTTTATAATTAGTCAATCCATTTTTCTCTAAGTTTGAGCATTTTTTCAGCAAATTTGTTCGCGTGCGAAAATTTATAAAAAATGAGGAAGGATTCGCATAAAAAAATCCTTCCTCTGTGTTGATTTAAAATATTTAATTCTAAAATCTTATTCTTCTTTTTTTCTAAATTTACAAACAATAATACTCATATCATCCTTTGCCACACCATAATTATTATCTATAGCTTCATTTAAAATTAAATCTGCTATTTTCTGAGTATTACTAGTTTCAACATCCTCTAACATATATTTAATCCACAACTCTTTATTTTTATATTCAATATTAGAATCTAAGATTCCATCTGAACACATAAGCATAATATCTCCTGCTTCTATATCTTTGTCAAAAGTCTGAATTGTTGTTTCTTCTATAATTCCTGTTGGCAAAGATGTTGATTTTATCATTTGAACTCTTTTCTTATTTTTTATATAAGTTGGACAAGCTCCACTTTTTATAAATTCTATATTTCCTTTATATAAATCTACAATCGCTATATCTAATGTTGCAAATATTTCGTTATTTTGATTTAACAATGCTGTATTTATTAAATCTAATGATATCTTTTTATCAAATCCAGATAAAAGTAGGTTTTCTAATAATCTTAATGCATGTAAACTACTATTTTTAGCCTCTTTTCCACTTCCCATTCCATCACTTATTGCCACTAAATATTTTCCATCTTTTAGCCTAATACTTAAATTGCTATCTCCTGAAGTTTCGCTTTTACTTTTAGTAGTTTCTGCTTTACCAATTGCCATAATATATTTGTCTTCTGATAAAAAGTTTAATCTTTTTCCTACACTAGCTTCATCATTTAATACTATCTTTTCTTTTAGTACTTTTGTCAATATATCTTCTATTATTTCTATTTTTGCTGTTTCCAATATTTCGTCTAAATATATTTCAATTAAAAAACGATTATCTTTTTTTATAACTAAATCTTGAACTTCTATTTCTTTTTGTCTTAACAACTCTATAATTTCCGTTTTTTGATTTTCGTATTTTTCTTCTACTTCTAAATCTTTCTCTAAGTCTTTTGCCATACTTTGAATTGCCTTTGATACTCCGTTTAGCTGCCTTCCAATATTTTTTTGATTTTCTTCTACTTTTTTTCTCCATATAAAATTAGATTTACTTATTTTATATGATACATTAATAACTCTTACCATCTGTGAAATATTTTCTTCTAAATACTTACTAATATTTTTATCTTCAAATCCTACTACATAGCTGTTACAATCAGCAAATATTTTTAACAAATCTTGTGTTGTAATTTCTTGTTTATCCAATAAAAAGTCAAATATTTCACTAACAATTTCACCTTCTGTATCTGCTATATCTTCATATAACATGTTTTCTTTATATGGTTCTAGATTATTTAATAATTCAGATAAGAAAATTTGCTTATTTCCAATTTTATTATTTCCTTCTCCATAATTTACTTGTTCTGTATTTCTATATGTTGTTGCCATCTCTTGTATTGCTTCTGAAACATTATTTAAATTTTGAGCCATTTCTTTGCTTTTATTTAATGCTCTACCTGGAGCACCTGGTAAAAATTTATTAGTTCCTATAAATTCTTCTATATCAATTTTTAATGTTTTTGGAATTAATAATAATCCTAATGATGCTATTAAAATTTCTTTAAAATGTATTAATTCTACTGTATAGCCATTTGATACATATGCTAAAAGTACATTTCCTAATGTAAAACCTATAACAACTCCTATTTTACCAAACTTATTTAAAATTCCTGCTAACATTCCAGATATTGCATATGCTGCTATCATTATTGGTTCTGTTCCAGATATAACACCTAATGTTACTCCTATTGTTACTCCTGATGTAGTACCTATTAAAATTCCATTTTTCCAACCTAAAATCATAACAATTAATATGCTTAATATATTTCTAATTCCAAATCCAGCTATACTTAAATCTCCAAAGCCTCCTACTGCAATAGCAAGTAAAAGACTTGCACCTATTACTTCTTCAATTGAAAATGCCCTCTTTAAATAGAATTCTTGTATTACAACTGTTGAGTTTACAAAAATCTTATAAAATACTAGTGCTATCATTGCTAATGTAATTGTAGATAATATATCATAAATAGTAAATCCAGACATTACACATTTAACAGCTTGGATCACTAATACAGATATAAAAACATTTTTTCCTACTTTTATTTTTTCGTTTCTTTCTTGCTCATTATAACGAGGTTTGATAATAAACAAACTTATTAGCATAACTAAAGCTGTTAAAAAATAGCCAAGTACTCCGCCTACACCAAATTTAATAAAATTTCCTATTAAAGATGCTAAAACTATTCCTAATGCTGGAATAGAAGATGCAAAACATGCACCTAACATACTTATACTAAAAATTGAAAATTCACCATTTAGTCCAACAAAAGATAGCATAAATGAAACTATGTAAAGTACGATATTGTCTTTTGTAAATACATTTGAAAATATATTTAGTTTGTTTGTACTTTTTTTGTTTTCATTTTTGCTATCTAAATCTATTGTATTTTCATTTATATTTTGAAACATCCTTACCACCTCTTCTTTTTTAAGTTATTATTTAACTTTTTTTAAATTAAATATATTTTACTACTTGTCCTTTGTGGTTTTTGTCTTTTTTGGTAGCCTGTACCGAAAAAGTTTTTTACATTTTTTTATTTATATTTAGTATTTTTTTTATATTGTTTTAATATTTGATTTTTATTTTATTATATATTGTCGAAAATTGCAATATAAATTTTAATTTTAATTTTAAAAGGACTGGAATTTCCAGTCCTGATATCTTATCATGTATTATTTTAGAATTTTCTTTTTGATAAATACTATACCTGTGCCTAATATTACAAAGAATGATATTGCAACTATTGTAATTAAAATATAGTTTTTGTTTTCTCCTGTAGGTGTTGTAATTGTTACGGTTTCACCTCTATCATATAAAAATGAATATTGTGGTGTTACCTTTCTTCCAGTTCTTTTATTTCTGGTTGCTTCAGTTATTTCTATATCATTATTTAATTCAATTTCATCTGTATTTGTTAAAATCTTCGAAGCAGTTAAACTTGCCTGCTTAGAATCCCCTGGTGCTATTTCTCCCTCAAGATTAGCATTATGTAGAATTGTTTTATCTGCTAATTTCTTTTTTCTTGCTTCTTTAATTTCCGTAATGTTCCAGTTTTTAATTGCAGTTGCATATTGTTCTTTAAATTCTTCATACCATACTCTTATTTCTGTATTTCCAGAAGAATCTATTGAAGATGATTGGTATTTAAAGTATTCTTCCATTATAGTTGGTTTGCTAACTTTTTCATTATAATTTACTATTGTCTTTGTCTCCCACTCTGTATTTTCATCATTTGCAATCATTGTATTATCTAAATAATCATAAACTCCACTAGCCTTAATTTTAACAATTTCTTCTCCCTTTTCTCCATAGCAGTAATATCCCTTTGAATCATAATCTATTTCACTATTATTTTGTACCTTAATTTCATATTTAATTTCTACTGTTGCTCCTTGAATTAACTCATTATCAATTTCTGCTTTTATTTGTCCATTTTTAGGGTTATTTTTATCTGAAGGCTCTGTATATATTACACCTTTTACTTGTTGTTCTAGTTGTAATTTTCCATCTTTTTCTACTATTTTTGCATCTGCAATTACTTGTCCATTAGCCAATGTGATTTTCATTGATTTTGCTCTCTTAGTTACATCTATTGATTGTCTTGGTCTCTCTATAACACCAAAATCTATATTTTCTATGCTGAATGTAACTTTATCAATTCCACTGGTCTCTGTCTTTCTATTATAGATATCATCTTTTAATTCAACTCCAAATGTCATAGAATTTGTCTTTGAGTCCATTTTATCTATACTTGTGTCTTCGCTATCAATTTTTAATCTTGTAGCATAATTGTCTTTTGCATCTGAATATCTTATATGTGTATTTACCCTATACCATGTATTTGGATTTCCATCTTTCTCATTTTTATTATCACTTGTCCAAATCGTAGATTTGTAATCTTCAATGGTATACTTACCATCTCCCCAGAAGTATACAATTCTATATTCTCCTGGTGCAAAGTCTTTTATCGTAAATGTTCCATCTTTTCCTGTTGAATCCTTATTATCTCCTCCATAAGTAGTCGTTCCAACAGGTTTAGCTTCTGATTCTAATTGCATATCTATGATTTTTCCATCCTCATCTTTTATCTCCTCAAAATCAGCTTCTTTATATAAACCTACTTGCACTCCAGATATCGTTTTTTCTCCATCATCAAATTTTCCATTTCCTAATCTTTCTCTATTTGTTCCTCCTTCTGTTGGATCTACTGCATTATCCTCAAATACTGTACCTTTTATCTCTCTTGGATTTGCAACTTCTAGTATTAATCCTGGTGCATAATCCGTATCATCTTCATATGTATCTTTATTTCCTGGAACTGTACTACCTGGATTAGAATTGCTATCTATTCCTGCATAACTCTTTGTAAAATCTTTATCACTATATGTTGAATATGAATTAATTTCAACAATATTTTCTAGTCCTTCTATATTTGTTTTTTGGTTCCCATTTTTATCAAATAAAATATCTTTTACACCATTTCTTGTTAATGTATATTCTACATAAATATTTTTATTGCTTTCATTTGGGTTTATTTTCGTATCGCAATTTATGATTAACTTTCTATATTCAGCATCTTGATAAGATCTATCTAATTTGTACCTAATTTCATCCTTAATCTTACCATTTTCATAACCTGTGCCAATTGCGCCATTTTCTTCTATTGTATATCGTGCATCAAAATAATCTACTAAACTATTTATCTTAGAATATAATACTCCTGATCCATTTTTTAGAGTTATTATATACACTACTTTTACTGAAAAATCTTTATCTTGTGTTTCTTTTACGTCTGATGGGTAAATTGCTCTTGTAAACGATTTGTTTCCGAATTTTTCTCCAAATTTAACATCTACGTTAAATTCATCCTCATTTTGATCTTTATCTACAAATTTTTGATTATACATATATGTATGCTCATATCCATTTACAGTAACTTTTGCACTATATATATCTTTTGTAAGTGCTAAGTCTGGTTGCGCTCTTTCTTTTACTCCTAAATTAATATTTTCAATTGTATCAATATATTGTTCTTTGTCTGATAATATCATCTCCATTGTTTTATTTTGTCCAAAAAATTTACATGAAGCATCTTCACTTGTATTTGTTTCTGTTCTTGCAGTTATATTAAAAATATTATTGTTAGTATTATCTTTTACAATAATAGGATATTTCTGTTCATTATAACCAGTAACTCCACCTGGATATGATAAACTGCTTGCATAATTATTATGATTATAATCTAACGTATCAACATTGCCATCACTGTCTATTTTTTTATTATTTTCTATTACAGCCCAACTTTCATTGAAACTTGTTCTATTATCTAAATACGTTCCATCAATAGACTTATCAACTAGATTTTGAGAATTTGAACTTATTTCAGCTACTTTGTTTGTATTTTCTTCTTTCACGTTAACACTAACAGTCTCATAATTTAATCCATTATATGTAAACTCTATATACCCAGCTTTTTTTGTCTTTGAATTATATATATCTTCTATTTTTACATCTATCAATTCTTCATTTAAAGATATGATATTTTGAAGTTTTTCTATATCAGCTTTGTCAATCTTTCCATCATTATTAATATCCATTAATCCATTGGTATATTTATTTGTTTCTCCCGAACTTATAACTCGCGTAATTTCAGTTACATCAACTATAGATATTATACCATCTCCATTTATATCAGCCATCGACTTTGTTCCAAATACATAATTACCTTTTTCGTCTGTAATAGTCTGACCAAGAAGTTTTCCTTCCCAACTATATAACTTAACTAGTACATTTGCTAACCTTTTATCCTCTTCTTTATTACTTTCTGTGTTTTCTTCTACATCACATTTTTCATTTCCTGCCTTATTGTCTTTACCACCAACTCTTTTGTCTTCCCAAGCATATCCACTCAATTTTATATATTTTCTTTTATTTTTAAATACTACTATTTCATTTCTATTTTCCTCTTTTGGAGGTTCCTTCGTATTATATGATGCTCTAGCAACCACTTCTACAGTAGCAATATGACCTTTTCCACTTCCGGTATTATCCTTATTCGCCGTTGATGTGTAACTCCAAGTTATATAATCATCATCTACTTCATATCCAAAATATATATCTCCAACTGAAACTTCTTCTACGTAATATGTTCCTTTTAAAATGTTTCGTACTTCTATAATTCCATCACTGTTAGTCGTAAATATTGTTGCTTCGTTTTCTGTATCTACAGTTTGCATATCATCTACATGTACTATTCCTGTAATATCTTTTTTCCAACCATCACCTGTTTTAACCTGTATGTATTTGTTTTCGTCTTTTTTCTTTATTTTAAAACTTACTCCCTCTAAATTTTTTTCAGAATCTGCATCTTGTTTTATTATTTTAAGGTTTCCTGTTTGTTTTTTGTTTTTTGCCTCATATACTACAGTCTTTGTGGATTTTACTTTAACTGAATCTTCTACCATAACCGTATATCCATAATTAGAATTTGATACTTCCTTTACTTTATATTCTCCCGTAATTATATTTTCAAGATTTATTTCTCCATTTTCATCTGTGGTATAAGATCTATCTAAAGTTTTATCAGGACCTTTTACACTGAATTTTACCCCTTTTAATCTTTCGCCAGTTTCTTCATCTTCTTTTATTATTTTTAAATTTCCTGTAAAGTTCATCCATTTAATTGACTTTTCATTACTAACTACTTTGTTTTCTACATCTGATTGACTTTTATCTTCAAATTTTCTAAATGTGACTACATCTTGTGTAGTTGAACTATAGCTATATTTTGCCTGTCTATAAACCTTCTGCCCTTTTTTCACTGTTGCACTAGTTTTTGCTCTAAGCTCAATATACGCAATTCCGTTTTTTATAGTCCTCTTCTTTTACATAAATGGAAAACTCAATTTCTTTATTTTTATATTCTTTTTTAATCTTATAATTTCCTGAACCATTATTTTCAATGCCACTATTATTCGAGTTACTCCATACATCGCAATAAACAGTTTTTTTATTATAATTATAAGCATAAAACATCAACTCTGCTTCTGTACTAGAACATTTAAATTTAAATGTACTTAATTTTTTCATTGCAATTCCATCTGGATGTTGTTCTTCAACTTGAATAGGATTTTCATCTTCCACCTTAGTCAAATCAAATTTTAAATTTTCTGCTTCTTCATTGACATTTGTATAAGATGCACTACCTGTATATCCTTTAAATTTATATTCGCTTCCATCTCCAGCAACACCAACACCTGCTTGAACACATAAAGCATCCCCTGTTTTTTCTTCTCCATAAAAATATCTACTACCATAATTATTAGAATATCCATGCGAATTATATCGACTATATGTAAACTTAGCATTTGAAGGTGCTGCAGCCTGCACATTATCACTTCCTGCAATAAGTGTTGCTATAATTATAATACCTAACAACTTATTAGTAAAAGTTCCTGTAGAATTTGATGTCATGGTTTTTGTAAGAATTAACTCTAATTCCATACTCTCACCTGGTTTTATACTTTGGTTTGTAGTATTTACAGCTTCACCATTACTATTAATTGTCCAATTCTTGTTCATCTCTGATGTAAAATTAAATCCCTCTGGTATATAATCAGCAACTTTTACATTTGTTACTGGTAATTCACCTTCATTAGTTACTATTAACTTATAATTAACAACAATAGTTGCTCCTTGAATTTCTTTAGATTTTATTTCAATTTTTGCTAATTGCTCCTTGTCATATGTATATTCTTTTGTTCCACTTGTAGTTATTACTTGTACTTTAGAAATATATTTATCTAACTTCACATCACATATTTTGTTTTTTATTAATCCTATATCTATATTAGAAACCGTTGCATTTAAATCTATTGTGTCTGTTATACCTACCTTTGACTTTTCTCCCATCAACATAATTTCTTTAACAACAGCATCTGAATTCATATTATTTGATATGCCACTTTTTTGATATTCTGTAATAGAATATATATTTGTATCATAATTAAAAATAACAATATAATTTCCACTTTCTAGTTCTGTAAAATAATATTTACCTTCAGAATCTGTAGTAGTTCTCTTACTTATTTGACTAGAATCTTTACTATTTACTAATATAACCGGTATTCCACTTAGTCCTTTTTCAGTTGTCTGTCTTTTTCCATCTTCATTTTCATCTTCCCAAGCTATTCCTGATATATTATATAGTGACGGAATATTGGGATCATCTGGAACATTCGGATTATCTGGATTATCTGGATTGTCTGGATTGTCTGGATTGTCTGGATTGTCTGGATTATCTGGTTCTTCATTTTCTTCATAATTGTATGGAAGAATTACATGTGTAATTGTATTTGAAACTTTTGATTCTATATTATCTTCCTCTAAAATTCCTGATACTGTTGCATTATTCTCTATCTTTTCCTTTTCCAATACAAGTCCAGCTTTAGTTTTTACTTTTATACTAACACTTTTTCCGTAAGGTATAGTAAGACATAAATCAACATTTGGTAACCTATTTCCATCTTCATCTGTTAATTTTCCTATATTTTCTATAACATTTTCTTCCTCTTTATATATTCCTGTTGATTTATAATTCTCAATTTGTCCATTTTCATCTTTTTCTTCTTCCTCAACTTCTTCTTTATAGTTATTATATATAATTTTTACAGGTTCTACTTCTTCTGGCAAGAAATCTATTACCCTAACCCCTATAGAAGAAACAAATTCATTTTGTAAATTACTTTTCCCAGTATTAGTAACTATTATTTCATAATCAATTTCATCTCCATATTTTACTTCTTCACCTTCATTTTCAGAAGTCATTACTATAGATACACTATCGTAGCCATATAGAATTCGATTTTGGTTTGAAGAATAAATTTTATTTTCTATTTCTACATTTGCAATAGCCGTTAACTCAACTTCTGAATTTTCTGTCTTTTCTTCTATTTTACTACTATTTATATATCCTGCAATCAAATATTTTTTGTTAGTCTGTATCTTTACAGAGATATTATTTTCATCTATATTGGCTACTTTGTTTAAATCTAGTTTTGACCCCCCACCTTCATAATTTGGATCTATCAAAATATAATCTAATTCAAATTCTTTTGGTACTTTTACCGTCGCTGTTACTTCTTCCCTAGAATTACTTGTTACTAAAAGAGTATAAGTCCATGTATCCTTTTCAGAGCCTAAAAAAGCCCCTAAAAAAACTTTTGCTTCAGCTCTCTCTATTTTATTAGTAATATTATAATCCATCACTTGATTTTTTTCTGCATATACTTTTATATTAGTAGTAATTTGTTGTTCATTATTACTCTCTGCTAAATCCTTTACTTGTACTTCATAAAACTTATTAACACTTTTTCCTGATTCTAATGTTTCTATTTCTATTTCCTTTTGTTTTAATTCAGTATCAAAATTATAACAATATTTGCCTGTTTCTTTATTATATTCCGCTTCCAATTCACCATAAACAGTACCTTCTGGAATAGTTCCAACAACCTTAACATTATCAATCTGTTTATCAGAAGTATTTGTCACTTTAATATTATATTTAATAAACTCTCCTTCATAAACAGTATCTCCATCTTTTAAAGTTGTATCCCCTCTTACTGGCACAACTTCTACTTTCAATCCATCCACATTTTCTGATGTAGTATTTAATGTATCTCCAACATTAGAAGCTACAATTTGTTCACTTTGGTTTGATACTTCTTCTTTATAATTTTCTATCTTTATTTGTTTATTTTTTTCTTCAACTTCTGTGCTTCCATCTAAAGTATATTGGTTTGCATATATTAAATTTACATTTTCTATTGCTCCCTCAATATCCTTTTTCAATATTACTGTAGCAGATATTTTTACATCTGTTATTAACCCCAATGAATTATCATTGTAACTAGTTTGCTCTCCTATTAAATTAGCTACAATCACTATATTTCCATTTTTATTTGTTTCCAAATATGGATCTTGCAATTCTAATCCATTTGCATAAACAACAGAACTATTTCCTAATATAACCTTTTCAACTTGACTTGGAAGCTCTATTTTTATTTTTGGATTTTTTAACATATTATCATTTATAGTATTTGCATTTGTATATACATCAAATGTGATTTCATTTTGTTGCTTATTTGTCCATTGATCATTATTTACTTCTAATGTTACATTTGTTTTTGAATCTTTTATATCAATCTTGTTTTCATATTCTTTACTATATACTTCTATTTCTTGCTCAGTTTCATTTATTGTCTCACTTCTTACCCCTATTAAACTTCCTACTGTCTTTATTTTAGAATTATTAATCTCTAACATGCTACTCTTAATTACTTTTGTATTTTCAATATTTAAAATACCCTCATTTTGAATATTACTTGTTTTTATTATTATAGCTTGTGGTTCATTTTCATAGTTAATTGTAACAGTTCCATCTTGTTCAAATTCTGTATCTTTATTAATTGTTGCAATTAAATTTTGATTATTATCTAATATACTAATTTCTCCATCTAATCCCAAAACTCTTGTTACATCGCTTTTTCTTATTTTTGTACTTTTATAAACTAAATCTCCCTTATTTTCTACATCAATTTCTGTTTCACTATTATTGTTATTTGCTTTTACAAAATTATTATTTTCTAATATTTTTATTTTTTCTTGTGATTCCTTTTTACTAATTAATACACTTTGTTTTTCTGTATATACTGTATCATAATTTGTTCCATTAATTATATTTGATTTTATATATCCATTAGCTATATCCGGTGTATTATATGATATATTAGTTAATTCTCCAATATTTTCTTTAACTTTACCTGTAAGCTCATCTTCTGCACTTGCCAATCTATCATCTTCAAATAATGATGCTTTTACTGAAATTTTAATGTCTAATTCCCTTTCAATTGGTTGCTCTATATAAGTATCATAATAACAAATTACTAAATACTCGTCTTTAGCATCTTTGCTAGGTTCTGAACTACTAATTGGCTCTCCATTTTCATTTTCATTGCTAGCTTTAATTACAACTGTTCCTGTTGTGTTATCGTATTGATAGTTTTCTTGTATCTCTTCTGTTTTTCCATTTGTAGCTTCTGTACTTTTTGCAACCACCTTAACATCATATGGATATTTTCCATCAATTTGATTAAGTCCAATATTCAATTCACTTTCTCTAGTTGGAATGTATTCTCTTAACTCTTCTTCGTTATTTCCCACTTTTACATCGTATTGTATTAAAGTTCCTTTATCTTGATCTGATATATTATAGTTAATATATTTATCTAAATTAACTTCTAATTTCATTCTAGAGTTATCTGCACCAACACTAACATTTCTTATGAATTGCATAAAAAACAGTATGCTTAAACAAACTACTGCTAATAAAGTTGTACATAACACTATTTTCTGATAAATCTTATTTTTCATCTAGCTCCTCCTCTGCCCCTTTAAATACATCTAAAAATGGACTTATATATTTAAAATATTTATACTTTTCCTTACTATATATAGTACTTATTTTCGTTTTCAAAATCAATATAAGTTTTTTCCTGCTTAACCAAATATTACATTTTCCATCTGTAATACCTTTAGGGACAGTCATTTAGCCTTGTTTTAATACACTTTCTTTAAATTTTATTTACAATTTAATTACAAATTTCTCTTTTATATTACAAAAAACTCTCCAATTAGTTATTTGCGTAAAGAAAAAAGGATTAAATCTATTCAGATTTAATCCTTTTTGGTTTTATATTATAAAGTCTTCTTTTTTATTATTACTACTCCAGCTCCTAAAATTACTAATGCTATTACTCCTATCATTATTGGTACAATAAATTCTAGATTAGCACCCGTACTTGGTGTTACGATTACTGTTTCTGCTATACTTTCGTCTGACTCTTTAGTTTCTTCTTGTCCTGGAATATAATTTCCTGGTGTTGAAATTAGTTTTGAACCTCCGTCCTTTGTCAATTCTGTAATTTCTGATTCATTGTCTAATGAAATCTCATCTGAATTTGATAGTACTTTAGAAACATTTAAATTTACTGTTGCTGATTCAGTAGGTTTTAATTTTTGTCCTTTTAGACTTTCTGTGTAAAGAATTGTCTTGTCAGCTATAGTTGAATCTTCATTCTCGTATACTTCTTTTGCAACAATGTTTTTAATTTCATCTAAGCTCTTTACAGTCCATTCTTTATTTTTCTCAGCTTCAAATCCCCAATTTTTATCTAAGTAATCTATAATTGATGTTGGTGTTATAGTAACTTCATTGCCTGATTTAATTCCATATTTATAAAAGTCCTCTGATACATAATCTAATTCACTATTATTAGTTACTTTTATTTCATATTCTACTTCAACTGTTGCTCCTTGAATTAACTCATTGTCTAGTTCTAATTTAACAAGTCCATTTTTTGGTGTAGTAGTACTTGATGGTCCCATATATGTTACATGATTTCTTTCTCCTGTAATATTTCCTTTTTCATCTATTGTCATATCTGCGATTACTTGACCATTTGCTAATGTAACTTTAAATGTATTTACTCTTTTTCTTAAAGCTAAATCTTGTCTTGCTCTCTCTACAATACCAAAGTCTATATTTTCAATCTTAAAGTCTGGACTTTTAAATTTATCAGTTGTTGGTTCTATTGTAGTTGTTGTTGTGTATTCTACACTAATTCCCATTGTTGGTGTTGTTGAATCCATTTTATCAATTGTAGTAGCTGTTTTATTTGTAACTTCTGCAATTTCATCATCAATTTTTTCCCTTGTATTATAATTATCAATTGCATCAGTATATCTAGTATCTACATCTGTTTTATACCATTCTTTATTTGTAACATTTGCATCATATCTATTTTTGTCATAAACTGTTCCTTTGTAATTTTGAACTGTATATTCTTTATCTCCCCAAGTATAAGTTAATGTGTAATCACCTGGTATATACCCTGAAATATAGAAGTCACCATTTTCATCTGTTGTTGCTTCATATACTTTTCCGCTTTCTATATTCTCTTTAAGTGTAACTTTTACATCTTTAATTCCCTTTTCTCCGTCTGTATACATTCCATCACCTTGTCTTACTTCTCCTGTCTTTAATTCATTTGAAGTAGAATCTAAGAATACCTTACCTGTCATCTCTCTTGCCTTATCTGCAACTACTAATTTTAAACCTGGTGCTGAATCTGTATCATCCTCATATGTTGTTGTATCTCCTGGTACTGCATTTCCTGGGTTTGAATCCGTATCTATTCCTGCATATACTTTTCCATCTGTATCAAATACAGAATAAGAATTGATTTCTACAACATTATCTAAGTTTTCTTTATCGTTCAAGATTTTAAGTACAGCATCTCTATTTAATTCGAATTGTACATAGACATCTGCTGATTTATTATGCTCTATCTTTGAATTTGTATTAATAATTACTTTTTGATATTTATCATTATAACTTTGACTACCACTGTTTGAAATATCTCCTGTTACATTTCCTTTTTCGTCAATTCCTGTTCCTGTTTTTATTAATGTATAATTTGAATCATAGTAATCTACTATGTTATTTACTTGTACTTGTAAATTAGAAGATTCATTTTTCATTGATATTTTATAGGTTACATATACTTTTAATTCTTTGCTCTTATCTGAACTTGTATATTCTTTATCAGCTTCATAAATCGCTCTTGTATATGACATGTTTCCATATTTATTTCCAAATTTAACTCCTACATTAAATCCGTCTCCATATTCTCCTTGATTATTAAATCTGTTTGCATACTCATATATATGGTTATATCCATTTATTGCAACATTTACATTATATAAATCTTTTACTAATGCAATGTCTGGTTGCTCTCTTTCATATAAACCTAAATTTATATACTTAATTTCTTCTTGTCCTGGAGTAAAGTGGTCTTTTATAACATATCCTGTTTCATTTGTATTAGCTGTTATTGGATATAATCCTGTATTGTTAAGCGTTGATGTATGTTTATTTTTGTCAATGTTATAATTTAAATCATATTTTGGATTTCCAGCACTATCTTTTGTAATACCTTTATTACTTTCTGTACTTCCTTCTATTACTGAGAATCCTTTATTAAATTCATCTCTTACACTACTATTTTCAGCAGCTTTTGAACCATTATCTTTATCAATATGAGGTATTACATTTGTATAAGTTAATCCATCATATTCAAATTCTATATGATAATTTCCTAGTTCATCTACTAAAACATCTGTAAATAAGTATTTTCCTCCATCTGCTGTCTTAGCTTCTTTCACTACTTTACCTGTTGTTTTATCAATTAATCTCACAGTAATTCCATCTAATAATATATCATTTGAATCATAATCATTATCTTTATATAAATCATTTCTAGAAGCTTGTTTTGAAAAAACTTTATCTACCCATACATATCCAGAAAGTCTAATGTATTTTTGCTTATTTGGAATTTGAAGTTCTGCTGTTTTATCTACAGTAATTGACTTTTCTTGTCCTTCTTTTATGATTTCATAACCATAATTTGGGTTTTTAGTTTCATAAGCTACATATGTACCTACAACTAAATTTTTAATTGTAATTTCACCATTTTTATCTGTTATAAACTCTGTTGCATCTTCTTTTTTATCTGTATAAGATACTGTGTCATTTTCTACTTTTACCCATTTTTTAGTATCTTTATTTTGTACATAAAATCCTACACCTTGTAATTTTATTTTTATATTATCTTTGTTAACTTTTATAACTTTTAAATTTCCTAATATTTTTATATTATAATCAAAAGTTTGATTTATATCTATTTCTTCATTACTATAGTTATATTGTAATAGGTTTTGTTGACTCATACTTGTACTTTCCCAGAATTTAATAGTTACATGTTTTACATTGGCTTTACCTTTTACTGTAATTTTCTTTATCTGGCTTGTACCATCTGTTGGCATCTTTACACTAATATAAAACTCATTTCCACTTTTAATTTGATTTATATTAGAATATTTAGAATATTGATTATCATTTATACGTTTTTCAAAACATTTTATTTCCATTTTTGAATTTTTATCTGTTATTACATTAATTTCTGATAATTTTTCAGGAAATTCATATTTAAATGGTCCTACTCTTAAATATTGTTCATTTCCTTCTGTATATTGTGTTACTTTTATTTTACTTTTATCTGTTTTATCAGTTATTTGTGTCAAATTTCCATTTTTGTAATTATTAGCATACTCTTCTGCTTCTGTTTCTATTGATGTATTAAAATTACCTTTTGAATTATTTACGAAATCCTGTTTAATTCCATGTTTATATCCAACTTCTGAACGCCATGTACCTAAATAATTCCATATTGCATTTTGCACTGGTAAATTTTCAACATCACTTCCTCCATAATTTTCTAATGTTCCTCTTTTATTTGATAAAATTGCTGCCAATTTAGCATTATGCCAACTCTCTACTGTTGCACCATTTCCTGTTGATTTATTTCCTGTTATATTTATTTCAGTAATTAATTTATATGTAGATCCATACATACTTTGATGATGTTGTGCACAAAGTAAAGTTTCATTATAGCATAAATCATTATATGAAAAATACTTTGATTCAGCATTTACTGAATTCGTAATAACAAAACTTCCTAGTAATATCATAAAACATAAAACTGCTAATTTTTTTATCTTACTCATTTTTATACCTCCTTTCCTTTCTATTTTCTATCACCTTTTATGTATTTTTTTCTTATTATAATAAATGTTGGAATTCCTAATGCAATTATAGCTATAATTGTAATTGCTATATAAACTTCTCCACCTGTTTTTAAACTTAATATTGCATCTGCTGAGCCATAATCACTTTCTCCATTTACTCTATTTCCAGGAGTTGATTTGCTATCAGCTATTCCTAGTTCATTATAACTTTCTGCAATTTCCGCTGTATTATTTATTAAACCTGTATTATTTTCTGTCATTGCCTTTGTTAATGTCAATTTAACTGATTTTGATTGTCCTGCTGTTATTTTTTCGTTTGCTAAACTTGTATTATAAAGATCTGTTCCTGTTTGATACCAATCTTTATTTAATTCAGAACTAAATTTCAAGTCACTTGGCATGTAATCTACTATTTTTCTTACATATCCGTCAACTTCACCTATGTTTGTTACTTTTATTTCGTATTCAATAATAACTGTTGTTCCATTAATTTTCTTTCCATCTAATTCTGCTTTGGCTACAGTTGCATCAGTATATTCTTTTACTGTTGTTCCTGCTGAATTTTGAATTAGTATTTTACTAATATATTTGTCTAATCTAAAGTTAAAGTTCTTTAATTCAATTAATCCAATATTAATATTAGAAACATT
>QWCB01001286.1_pt1 | contig 44072 bp, 30 predicted proteins | sample 1972511 | NCBI WGS metagenome assembly QWCB01 (sample SAMN09866719, study PRJNA288562) | Human gut metagenome isolate term5_stool, whole genome shotgun sequencing... | isolation source: gut | host: Homo sapiens | place: USA: California | reverse complement strand
TCTGGCCCGCCAGCAGTGCCTCCTGGCTAAAGCGGCTTAAGAAAAACAGGAAGTGATAAAGACTCAACTACAAATTTACACACTATTGTGGACTTGACTTGGTTTTTCTGAATTTTAAGCAACTTAGCAATTAGTGGGTGGGCCCGTGTGCAAGATTCGAAGTTGTGGATGGTTTGGCAGTGCAAGTTCTTAAGTAATGGGTGGTTTTAACCTTGGTTTACTAAGACTAAGCATCCACAACTTGATATTTTGTCCGAGATTCCGGAAAACCGACAAGCAGAGCCGCGACAGGGGACATTCAACAGGAACGGTATCCTTAAAAATCTTAAAGATAACTTGTAAGAGGTTCTGTCAGATTGTATAATACTTTCCACGTGCTGCACCGTTTGCTTGTGCAAAAGCGGTTGGTTCTCTGTACGCTGAGCCTCGCGTGAGAAGATGGCATAATTTTATTCAGGGGGAGAAATCATGAAAACCTATCCCATAGACAAAATCCGCAACGTCGTTTTGCTTGGACACGGCGGAGCAGGAAAAACAAGCGTGCTGGAAGCCATGCTCTATGACAGCAAAGCCATTGACCGCATGGGTAAAGTCAGCGATGGCAATACCGTCAGCGACTTTGACGAAGAGGAAGGCCGTCGCGGCATTTCCATCAACACTTCCTACGCTGCTGTCGAGTGGGATGGACGTAAAATTAACGTCATCGATGCTCCGGGTGACTTTGACTTCCTGGGCGATCAGCAGCTTGCGATAAAAGCGGGAGATATCGCCCTCATCGTGCTCTCCGCTAAAGACGGGGTCTCCGTGGGTGCGGAGAAAGCGATGCGCTTTCTTGAGAAAAAGCAAGAGCCAGTGGCCTTCCTGGTCAATCGTCTGGATGAGCCTTATTCGAGCTTTGAGAAGACCGTCGACGCCTTCCAGGAACAATATGGTAAAAATGTCGTTCCTCTCGCCATTCCCGTGATGGAAGGCGAGAAAATGACGGGCATTGTCGATGTTGTCAAAAATCAGGCCTTTAAACTGGGGCAGCGTGGCGCTATGACCGCTATGGAGGTCCCGGCCGATCTCAGCGAGCTCGTCGAACATTACCGTGAAGGGCTCATGGAGCAGATTGCAGAAACCTCCGAAGAGCTGATGAATAAATACTTCGAAGGTGAAGAATTCACCAAAGATGAAATAGAAAATGGCCTGATGACGGCGATTCAGGAACGTGACCTCTTCCCGGTCTATCCCGCATCGGCGACGCAGGACTGGGGAATTTCTTTCCTCATGAATGGCATCGTGGCCTATTTCCCGACGGCCGAAGCTCAGAAGAGTGTGACAGCCCTTAAGGCAGATGGTTCTGAGTATGAACTTGAATGCAAGGCGGACGGTCCGCTCGCAGCCTTTATTTTCAAAACCATTGTCGACCCCTTTGTCGGTCGTATTTCGCTCCTGCGCATCTATTCCGGTGTGCTGAAAGGCGATGAACCGACTTATAATGCCAATGAAGATAAAGAAGAGCGCATGAATGGCCTCTTTGCTCTCCGCGGCAAAAAACAGATTCCTGTTGATGAACTCATCACCGGCGATATCGGAGCGGTGACGAAACTCGTGACCACCCAGACCAACGATACGCTGAGCCTCAAGGAACAGCCCATTCGCCTGAAAGAGGTCTCCATGCCGGTGCCGGTTCTCACCCGCAGCATCGTCCCCGTCAACCGCGGTGAAGAGGATAAGATCATGCAGGGTCTCAACAAGCTCGCAGACGAAGATAAGTCTTTCGCCGTGCGTAATGACAAAGAAACCCATCAGCTCCTGCTCAGCGGTCAGGGTGAAGTCCAGCTCGACGTCCTCGTGCAGAAACTCAAAGCGAAATTCGGGACGCAGGCTCTGCTCGAAGATCCCCGTGTGCCTTATCGCGAAACGATCCGCAAAAAAGTTAAGGTTCAGGGCAAACATAAAAAGCAGTCCGGCGGCCACGGCCAGTATGGTGATGTGTGGGTGGTCTTTGAACCCGGTGATCAGGAAGAACTTGAGTTCCGCGAAGAAGTGGTGGGCGGCGCTGTGCCGAAGAACTACTTCCCCGCCGTCGAAAAGGGTCTGCAGGAAGCCGTCAGCGAGGGCGTTCTCGCGGGTTATCCCGTCGTGAACCTGCGCGCCACTCTGGTGGATGGCTCCTATCACGAAGTCGACTCCAACGAAATGTCCTTCAAACTGGCGGCCCGCCTGGCTTACCGTGATGGTCTGCCCAAAGCGGATCCTGTGCTCCTTGAGCCGATCTCGACGGTAAAAGTTCACATCCCCGACGATTATCTCGGCGATATTATGGGTGACATGAGCAAGCGCCGCGGCCGTATCCTCGGTATGGGCGCTGACAGCGACAAGGGCTTCCAGGTAGTTGAAGCCGAATGCCCCACAGCCGAAATGAGCAAATACGCCACAGACCTGAAGTCCATGACCCAGGGCCGCGGCTGGTATACCATCGACTTTGCCCGTTACGAACAGGCCCCTTCAGATGTGGCCGAAAAAGTGATCGCAGCCGCTAAGCGCGACAAAGAGGAAGAATAAGTTTCGGGAAGAATAACTTTCAGGCAGAACAGCTTTCGGGAAGAATAGTTTTATCACCACCGGACCACCGGAAGGAATAAGTTTCTCCCTACCACAATTTTATCCTAACCTTTTAATCCAGCCTCATAAGCCTTAATTCAAGCTTATTAGCCGAACCATATCATCCGAACCTTTGGCCTATCGGTCATGGGTTCGGATTTATTTTATTCATCAAGCAAACGGTCTTCGAAAAATGATCGTCAAACACACGGTTTACAAATACAGGACCTTCAAATATATGGACTCTGATAAACAGTCTTCATCGTCAATTTTTCCTCCCCATTTGCGGGTCAGACCAGAGCTGATTATAATATAGCCGTTGATCCGCCATCAGCAGCGCAGACGTGGTGCAGGTTGACTTGCATTCAGAGCGGTGCAGGAAAAACTTGCATCCTGAGTGAGGCAGAAAAACTTGCACCCGGAGCGGTGCAGGTGTGACTTGCATTCAGAGTGGTGTAGGAAAAACTTGCATCCAGAGTGATGCAGAAAAACTTGCATCCAGAGCGGTGCAGGAATGAATTGAGATCAGAAAGGAAATAAGTACAATTCCATGACAGAAACCGATCCTGGGGGTCCTCTTATACGATTCCTCCTCATGACTGTTCCTCAACTGACTTTGGGCCTTTTGCTCAGCCTGGTCTTTGCTCTTTTTTATGCCTTTGCCTCGGCTCTCGAGGCTGCTGCTCCGAAACTGAGGGGCGATATTCTCAGCGCAAATAGCGAAGAAGGAGGGGAGCATTCGGCGCAGCTGCGCCAGTGGGCCAAAGACCCGCGCCGCTTTCTTCTGGTTATACGCTCGTTCAAGCTTTTTTCTCTGCTGATGTTTTCTGCCTGCGTGATTGTCATGGGGCTGAACAGCGGCTCGCTAAGGCTCCAGGGCGAAACGTTTCCCCTCCTGAACCTGCTGCTCCTCCTTTTGCTGCTCTTCATCACTTTTCTGCTGCTCATCTTCTGTGCAATCATTCCTGCACATCTGGCGCGGAAAAGAGGACTGTCATTTCTCCAGGCCTCCGTCTGGCCTCTGCGCCTGATTTTCTTTTTCTTTGAGCCGCTCACCCGGGCCGCAATGGCTGTGAGCGATGCCATTCTGCGTAGAAAAGGCTTTGATCCCGGTGAAGAGGATGTCCTGATTTCCGAGGAAGAGCTGCGTGAACTGATCGAACGGACCGAAAAATGCGGCCTGCATGAGGAGGAACATTCCCTGCTGGAGAATGTCTTCTCCTTTGGCGATAAATCTGCCGGAGACTGCATGACGCATCGTGTTGATCTGGTCGCGGTTGAAAAAAGCACCAGTCTGCCCGAACTGCTTAAGCTGCTTGAAGAGGAAAAATTTTCGCGAATCCCAGTTTATGAAGAGGATATCGATCACATCATCGGTCACTTCCACAGCCGCGATCTGCTCCTGAGTGTGGCCAGCGGCCGCACGGGCGATGATTTCAAACTCGAAGACATTCTGCGCACCATCCAGATCACACCGGAAACGGCCAAAATCTCCGCTGTTTTCCGTCATATGCAGACCACGCACAGTCATATGGTCGTCGTCATCGACGAATATGGCGGTACGGCCGGCATTGTGACGATGGAAGATTTGCTCGAAGAGCTGGTTGGACAGATTCAGGATGAATATGACGAAGAAGAGCCGGATGTGCAGAAAATAAGCCCCAACTGCTGGCTTCTCGAAGGGGATACCTCCCCGGAGGAACTGGCGGAAGCGACCGGTGTTGAACTTCCTGCGGAGGAATATGACACCATTGCCGGCTTTATTCTCGACCGCCTCGACCGCATCCCAGATCCCGAAGAAGCCGCTCAGGTCCGCTACCATAATGCCCTCTTTACTGTGGAAGCGATGGATGACCGGCGCATCGAAAAGGTCAAACTTTGCCTCTTAAGCGAAGAGGAACTCAGGAAAATAGAAGAAGCTGAAGCGGTCGAAGCCCCCGGTGATCTGATATAATAATCAAGTACGCTCTGGCAAATGAGCTGCAGTTCGCTGCAAGCTAAGCTCTTCCGGTCAGATCGAGGTCCTTTTCACGCCCGGTGCGTGGGTTTGGGACAGGTCTTCCCGGTGCGTGGGCGTTCATACTCAATCATACGTTAGTTTTCACGCTTCGCGCGTGTGACAGGTCAGGTGAAAAATGAAAAACAAAAACGAGCAGGAAAAGTGGAAGTCAGAAGAACTGCGTGAACAACGCAAAGAGCGCAAAGCGCGAATGACCACAAAAGATGGCCAGAAAAAAGCCATCCGCAAGAAGACCAATCTGCTGGCCATCGTCGCTGTTCTTGTGGTGATCGCTGTGCTTTGTGGGCTGTTCTTCCTTTTTAGAATCAATAACGGCTATTTTGAAAAGACCAAAGTGGCGGCAAAAGTGAATGGCGAAGATATCACCGCAGCCGAGCTCAACTTCTACGCCGGCACGCAGCTTTTCTCCATGATGCGGATGCAGGCGTTTACGCCCTCAGGCCAGCGTATTCTGGCACGTCCCATGCCCGCTTTTAACCAGCAAATCAATGGCGAATACAACGATAAGAGCGTGCGCAACATTATTCTCGATCAGCTCAAAGAAGATCTGCCCAAACTCAAATTCATGCAGGCTCAGGCCAAGGCTGACGGTCTGGAGTTGAACGAGCAGCAGAAGCAGGGCCTCGACAACTACATTGCTCAGATCAAGGCCTCCGCGGCTCAGTACCAGATGACGCCGAACGAGCTTCTTGCGGCCATTTTCGGTAAAGGCTCCGACGAAGCCCAGGTGCGCCGCTACATCGGCGACCTCTTCCTCTCTCAGCTCTATGAGCAGACTAAAGTGAAAGACAGCGAGGTTTCCGAGGAAGATCTCAAAGCAGCTTACGAAGAAAATAAAGATGAGTTTGAAAGCGTCAGCTACCGTATGTTTGTGCTGAATCAGGCCAGTGCTGAACCGGAAGAAGAGCCGGAAGAGACGACCGAAACGGCTGACGCAGAAAGCACGGCGGAGGACAGAAGCACAGCCGGGACAGATAATACAGCTGCTGAAAGCACCCCGGAAGCGGAAACGCAGAAGGCTGATGAGAGTGCCGGGAGCAGCGAAAACAGCACAAAGCCTACGGATAAAGTTGAAATCGACGAGGAAAACCGTTCGATCACGATCGAAAAAGCTTACGATCCGAAAGCCAAGGCCAAAGAGATCAAAGATCGCGAAGATCTGGATAAAAAGACCAGCGACATCCTCGAGAAGATTACAGACGAAGCCTCCTTTAATGAAGCGATCAGGGATTACCTCAGTGACGCCGAAAAAGAGGTGTATAAGGACGAGAAAGCCACCCTCGTTTCCAGTGCCTACAAGTCGACTCTGCAGCCTGAACTGGCCCAATGGCTCTTTGACCCGGCCCGCAAAGAGGGCGACAAAACGGCTATTACCAGCTCCGGCAAAGCCACTATCCTCTATTTTATCAATCGGCAATTAGATGAAACGCCCACTTATACCACCCGTCATATTCTGATTCGTGTGGGGATGGAAGACGGCAAGAGCATTCAGCACTCCGACCGTGAGGCGGCAAAAACCAAAGCGGAGAATATTCTTAAAGAATATCGGGATGGCGAGCAAACGGAAGAAGCCTTTGCCGCTCTGGCTGAGAAGTACTCCGATGATGGCGGCAGCAAACTTAATGGCGGTCTCTACGAAAACACTCCCCGCGGGCGGTTCGTGAAGAGCTATGAAGAGTGGGCGCTTGATCCGGCCAGAAAAGCCGGTGATGTCGACCTGGTCTACGAAGAAAATGCCAGCTACAGCGGCTACCATATCATCTACTTCAAGTCTCTGGGCGATCCCATCTGGAAGCAGGCGGCCAAGCTCAAAGTCGGCCAGGATCAATTTACAAAATGGCTGGACAGCCAGTCAGACAAGCTGAGCTACGAAGCCGTAGAAGATGGCATGCGGTATGTTCTGCCTTTCGACAAAGCCGCGGCCAAAGAAGCCGAAGAATCGCTCGCAGCTGCTAAAGAGAGCAGCGCGGACGAGAAGCCTGAACCCTCTGCGACAGAGGAAAACCAGGCCGAAGCAAGCAGTGCTGCGGAGAGTGCCGAGACGACTGCAGGCAAGTAGCTGGCGGCTCTCAGCTGCGTTTTTATGAAGTTGCGATCCACACTGTAACGGAGCTGGAGCATTCTTCTGAACAGCTGGCGGATGTCTCAGCGCAGGAAAGCCAACACAAGCGCAGAGAAAGATTTCTTCATCTGCGCTGTATCCCCGGGACGATTCTTGAAACAAAGATCTCCCGGGGTTTTCCTTAGCAGGCTTCTTTTTGCCTGAAAACGCGAGAAAAAAACAATATAAAGCGCACGAAGCCGCTCAAACATGTGGCTGCATCTTGCGGACAAATGTTCGCACTTCTGCCACAGTTCAGTTTTACAATAGATAAGGCTTCTGCCACAGGCCTTGCAGCCGTCGAAGTCAAATCATAGAAACACAGGAATATTCATGAAAAAATCAAAAACACTTTTATCTTTTACTCTTGCCTTTGCTCTGCTGATCGGCCTCGCTCTGCCGCTGACGGCCTGCAGCCCTGCCGACTCCGGGCAAAGCTCTGCAAAAACAGAGGCCGCAGCCAGGGAGACTGCTGAGGCAAAGCCTGAAAAGGCCTCTTCCGGCGACGTTGAGAAATCATCGCAAAACGAAGAAGACAGCACTACTGTAGCTGGAGAAGAGAAGGCCGGGGCGTCGAATGAAGGCGGAGAAACACCGACTGAAGCCGAAGTGACAGCCGAAGCCAAAGCCGAAGTCGCAGCGACAGACCAGGAGAGCGAAGAGCCAGCTCAGGGCAACGAAGACACACCCGCAGAAACCTTCGTCTCCGTACTCACGGAGTCTCCCGAAGAAGCTCAGAAACACGCAGCTCTTACGGCAGCCAAGGTCAACGGCAAAGAGATGAGCGCCGCCGAAATGAACTTCTATCTGGCGGCTTCGTTCCGCAACAACTTGCAAATGTCCCCTTTCGATGCTCAGGGACGCAAACTTCTAACCACCGCTATGCCCCAGAAAGATGGCAGCATGCTGGCTCTGCGGGACGCTGTAATTCAGAGCTTTGCTGAGCAGGCTCCGCAGATGCGTTTTCTTGTCGATCAGGCTAAAGAAAAAGGCACGGAACTCAGTGATGAGATGAAGAAGTCCATCGAGGACTTTTTCAGCTCGCTCAGAAAAGATGCGGACGCGCAGAAGGCCGACTTTCAGGAATACATCGCCAGCCTCTTCGGCCCGGGTATTACGGAAGAGCAGCTCCGCTCCGTCTTTACAGACACTTATCTTGCGGTGAAATTTCAGGAAGACACGCGCGACGCCTATGAATTTTCGGACGAAGATTATGAGAAAGGCTATGAAAAACTGAAAGAGCAGCTTGATCTCTTTACCCTTCGTGCTTATACGGTCAACGTTGACCCCCAGGCGGACAAAGCCGAAAAGGAAAGCAGCGCCTCCAGCAGTGAAGTCAAGCCAGGCGAAGCCAGCAGTGACGAGGACAAGACAGAAGAGCGGCAGGACGCAGCCACATCTGAGGCTGTTGCTTCGTGCGAGGCTAATGCTCCTGAAAAGAGCGAAGAACTCAGTCAAAGTGAAAGCGCTGAAGCGGACAGCAGCTCCAGCGAAGCCACCACAACCCTGAGTGAAGAAGAAAAGAAAGCGGCAGTGGAAAAAGCCGCAAAAGAAGCCGAAGAACGGCATGAAGCCTCGCTCAAAGCTGCGAACGAAATGAAGGACAGAATTAAAAGCGAAGACGACTTCAAGAGCGAAATTCTGAAACTTGCAGATGAGAAAGAAAAGAAAAGCCTGGAAGAGCACGACCCAAGCCTGATTAAAAATGTTTCTGTCGAAGGTTTGCCTTCCGCTCTCCGCAGCTGGCTGCTGGATCCGGCCCGCAAAGAGGGCGATGTTCAGGTCGTTGACGTCAATCAGCAGGTCATGCTGCTCTACTTTATCAAGCGTGAGCGTCCCGAAAAGCCGGACTTTACCACCCGCCATATTCTGCTCATGCTCGACCAGAGCAAAGACCTTGAAGAGGCCAAAACTGAGGCTCAGAAGAAAGTCGACAAGATCCTCAAAGAATATAAGGAAAAAGGGGAGAGCGAGGACGCCTTTGCCGAGCTGGCCGAAAAATACAGTGAAGATCCGGGCAGCAAAGATAAGGGCGGTCTTTACGAGAACGTCCGCCCCGGCAGCTTTATTCCCGAATACGAAGCCTGGTCCCTCGACCCGGCCCGTAAAGAAGGCGATGTCGAGACCATCTTTACCGATAACCAGGCCTATAAAGGCTTCCACATCATCTACTTTAAGAAGATTGGCAGACCCGTCTGGAAAACGGCCGTGCAGCAGGCCCTCGCCAGCGAAAAGTTTAACGCCTGGATCAAAGACAACAAAGATAAAATGAGCTTCGAAACCGTAGCGGAAGGGCTCGCTTACGTTCTGCCCTACGATGAAGCTGCCATGGCTGAGAGCCTGAAAAAAATGGAAGAAGCCAAAAAGGCAGACGAAACGACCCCTGCTGAAACGACCTCCGAAGAAGAAACTTCTGCTAAAGAAGCGTCCAGTGAAGAGCATTCCAGCAAAGAGAAGGCCGACGAAAAAACGACTGGCGAAGAACCTTCCGTCGAAGAAAGCTCCAGCGAAACGACCTCCGGAAAATGACCTCTGGCAAAGCCAGCACCAGTAAATCCAGCTCCGGAAAAACCCAGAAATTCCAGCTCTGGAAAAAACCCATAAAAGCCAGCTCCGAAGAATTCAAAAAAACCGCCAGCAGCCATCTGCCGGCGGTTTTTTCATACACTGAATATCACCAAATAGGCATCGAGTAAAAACACTCAAAGTGCGGATTTTTCTTTATTGACTGGCGGGCACAACGGCAATATCACAGCCCAGAGCAGACGCTACTTTTAACAACGTATCGAGCTGAGGAGTAGTTTTTTTACTCTCTAAACGAGCGATAACGGATTGCGTCAAACAGGATGCTTCAGCCAGCTCTTTCTGAGTCATACCTTTACTGTGTCTCAGCGCAATTAGACTATCAATAATAAGGGAACAGCTATCAGGCACCAAGCGCACCCCCTGCAGGAACGCTATCCATATAGCAACCGTCCGGGCAAAGGTCAACCTTATTGCTCCATACCTTCTCGCTGTCAATGTCAGGGTCAATGTCCCACGCGATGCAATGGGTTTTATCCACATAGACACGGCGGAAGTTCTCCAGCTTGATAAATGGCTCAAATACGGTGCCTTTCTTAAGGAGCGGTCGCATGTCGTAGAGCCGCTTTTCGCCGTTGTCAAAGCTGATTGTCAATGTAAAGTCATCGTTTGGGACGACCCCTGTAATTCTCTTTTTACCGGCGGCAAAGTACTCCGCCGTTTTTTGATCGAAACCTTTTGAGAGATAATGCTCCAGGGTGTTTGCCATGTTCTTACCTCCGCTGAGAGTCGCTTATTTGAGCGGTTCGATTGCGAACAACTCTTGCTGTTCTCTTGCAAGCTCCCAGTTTTCCCGCAGCTCTTCCTGGTGAAAAGCTGCCCAACCGAGGAGCATTTTTAACTGTTTGGATGGTATTGTACCTTCCAGAACTTCCAGCTCCTCTATAGAAACGAGGATTTCTAAACCACCATAGAATGCGTGAAAGTGGGGCGGCATGTGGTCTCTCCAGTAGAGACAAACCTTAATACCACGAAACATTGAAATGATCGGCATTTGCTCATCTCCTTCAGTGTTTTCATATTATAGCATATTCGCTATAATGCATTAATAGCAAATTTGCTATATTTTAGAAAAAGTTAGAAAAAAGGCAGAGGCTTAGCCTTGTGAATTAAAAAAAGGACTTTCTCAACGCCTTAGCATTTGAGAAAGTCCTTCAAGATTATTCGGATCTTGCTTTAGATCTTTTTGAGCTGACTCAGCTATGTTTCATGCTGATTCAGTCGTCTTTTGTGTCGATTCAGGAATGCTTATTTAAAGATAATACCGGTATATCCGTTATAGCCGGGCAGGATCAGTGCGTCCTGAACTTCACTGTAGCTCACGACTTGATCGCCAACCGTATAGTAACGGCTGCTGCAGGGTTTAATGCAGCTGCCACAGGGTTTAAACCAGGGCAGACCGCAGGACGGCTTAAAGCAAGGCGAGCTGCAGCTGTTCAGAACCAGTTTGGGAGTGTAGCCGCAGGGTTTGCAGTAGTTGTCATAGCCGTAGAGAGGATTCACCAATCTGGGCTGAGCCGGCTGAACTACCGGACGGGGCATCGACATCGGGCTGACAAGAACAGGCGTCGTCATGGTCGAGGGCGCTGAAACATAAACGGGTACCGTCATCTGTGAATAAGCCGGTTTGCCGTTGGGCATCAGAGGCGCATTGACCGGTGTCGCAGGAGCCAGCACAGGCTGGGGCACGGTCACCATAGTGTAAGTGGGAACATTGGTCGCGACCAGCCACGTGACATAGTTCGGTGCAGCATTGCAGCCGCCATCACAGGCGCTGACGCTCTGGCCGCCCAGGACCATCAAGGAAAGCGCAAGAGCCAGGATGAGGCCAAGGGTCATAAGTTGTTTCTTCATGTAAAAGAACTCCTTTCAGATGATCGCCATTCAAAATCAGTTCGGGGCGCGGAGATGGATCCGGACCCGCACAAAGTCTGAATTTTTTGTACAGACATGTCAGATGTACAAAATGCGATCGTGCTGAATTAAGTTTAATAAGAGGGGGCACCTTCGTCAACGCAAGTTCATGTCACAGCCATGAAGTTTGCATGACAAAAGATAGTAAAACCTGAGAGAAAAGATCCGTTAACAAAAAAAGACCATTATTTGTCGGCCAAATCAACAACGCTTTGCCACTAAAAATGAAGAAGATCTGTCCAAGAGAAAAACGCCTGCAGCTTGACAGGGCTGTGGGCGTTTGATAAACTCTTAAAATGTGTCCCTAGAGGTGAAAGGCTGCCCTTTTTGCTGACCACATGGCCAGCTGGAAGCTCTTCACACAGACACATTATAGCATTTTCTCAAGCGCCGTCAATCCGGCGTTTCCAAGCTCGCGAGGTGATCATTGATGGTAAAAGCCGTTCAGTACGGGCAAAGCACGCGGATGTCCTATTCCAAAATCGATGAAATCATTGATATCCCAAATCTGATTGAAGTCCAGAGAAACAGTTATCGCTGGTTTCTCGATAAAGGACTCAAGGAAGTCCTGGACGAAGTGTCTCCGATTCGCGATTACTCGGGAGATATTGAATTATCGTTTCTGGATAAAGAGTTTGACATAGAGCATCCAAACGACAGTATCGCCAAGTGCAAAGAGCGGGATGAGAACTATGCTGCGCCGCTGCGCGTCAAAGTTCGTCTCCACAACCGCAGGACGGACGTTGTTAAGGAACAGATGATTTTTATCGGTGATTTCCCGATCATGACGGATACCGGTACTTTCATCATCAACGGGGCGGAGCGCGTCGTCATTTCCCAGATTGTCCGTTCGCCGGGCGCTTACTACGACATCGTCAAAGATAAAAATGATGTTGAACTCTACACCTCACAGTTAATCCCGAACCGCGGCGCCTGGCTGGAGTACGAAACCGATGCCAACGGCGTGCTCTGGGTTCGTGTGGATCGCACGCGTAAATTTTATCTGAGTATTTTCCTGCGCGCTCTGGGCTTTGGCAGCGATGAAGAGATCAACGAACTTTTCGGCAATGAAGAGAGCATGCGCCTCACGGTCGAAAAGGACGGCTGCCACAACCAGGAGGACGGTTCGCAGGAGATGTTCCGCAAACTGCGTCCGGGTGAAGTTTATACGCCTGAGGGCGCCCGTTCCTATCTGGAAAACATGTTTTTTGAGCCGAAGCGTTATGACCTCGCCCGAGTCGGCATCTATAAGGTCAACAAAAAGCTCGGCCTGACCCGCCGTCTGCCGGGGCACTGCCTGGCCAAAACCGTGGTGGATTCCGAAGGCGAAATCCTGGCCACCGAGGGCACGGTGCTGGATCGCGAAATGGCGCAAAACATCCAGAATGCCGGGATCAATGATGTGTGGATTTACCCCGTCACGACCATCGGCAACCAGGTGACCACTTCCGACAAAATGCTCAAGGTGACGGGCAATAACCGGGTTGATCTGCGAGCTTATCTCCTGCGCTTTTTCAGTGAAAAAGAGCTGAAGGATGTCGATCCCGAGGCTCTGGATATCGAGGAGCTTGTTTACACTCCGGTACTCGATCAGATTATTGCGGAGTTCAGAGAGGGCAAAAGTGAAAAGAGCCTGGCCGAACGGCTGCATGAAAAGCGTTTCGAGCTTCTGCCATTCCATCTGACGATTGATGACATCATTGCCTCCATCTCCTACTTTATCGGTCTGGAATATGGCGTCGGCAATAAAGACGATATTGACCATCTGGGCAACCGCCGTATCCGTTCGGTGGGTGAACTTTTACAGAATCAGATCCGCATCGGTTTCTCCCGCATGGAGAGGGTGGTGCGCGAGCGTATGCAGTCCATGCAGGACATCAACGCCGCCACGCCGCAGCAGATCGTGAACACACGTCCGGTAAGCGCAGCGATCAAGGAGTTTTTCGGATCTTCACAGCTCTCGCAGTTTCTTGACCAGCCCAACCCGCTGGCGGAGCTCACGCACAAAAGACGTCTCTCGGCCCTCGGTCCGGGCGGCCTTTCCCGCGAACGCGCCAACTTTGAAGTGCGTGACGTTCACTCCTCCCATTATGGCCGCATGTGCCCGATTGAAACGCCAGAAGGTCCGAACATTGGTCTGATCAACAGTCTGGCCTGCTATGCGCGCATCAATAAATACGGCTTTATCGAAACGCCTTATCGGATTTACGATAAGAAGAAAGGCATCGTGACCCACGAAATTCGCTATATGACGGCCGATGAGGAAGATTACTTCAACATCGCCCAGGCGAACGAGCCTCTCGATGAGGCTGGACATTTTCTTAACAAGCGGGTCGTCTGCCGCTGGCTTGACCAGTTCCTTGAGCTGCCTCCGGAGAAGGTCGACCTCATGGACGTTTCGCCGAAGCAGCTTGTTTCGGTCGCAACCTCGCTCATTCCCTTCCTCGGCAACGACGACGCCAACCGCGCCCTCATGGGTTCGAACATGCAGCGCCAGGCTGTGCCGCTGATTAAGACGGAAGCCCCGATTGTCGGGACAGGTATGGAATACCGCGCCGCCAAAGACTCCGGCGTCTGCATCGTCGCCAAACACGACGGTCTTGTGGAGCACGTCTCCGCCGATACCATCACGGTGCTGCGCAACGACAAAGAGCGCGATATCTATGAGCTGCAGAAGTATCAGCGCTCCAACCAGGGCACCTGCCAGAATCAGCGCCCGCTGGTCCGCGGCGGTGAGCAAATCAAGGCGGGCGATATCATTGCCGATGGCCCGTCCACCGATCATGGTGAGCTGGCTCTCGGACGCAATGCCCTCATCGGCTTTATGACCTGGGAAGGTTACAACTACGAGGACGCCGTTCTTATCTCTGAACGTCTGGTTCAGGAAGACCGCTACACCTCCATCCATATCAGCGAGTACGAATGCGAAGCCCGCGACACCAAGCTGGGGCCGGAAGAGATCACGCGCGAAATTCCCAACGTGGGGGATGATACCCTGCAGAATCTGGATGAATCCGGTATTGTCCGCGTCGGCGCAGAAGTCAATGCAGGCGATATCCTGGTCGGCAAAATCTCGCCCAAGGGCGAAACCGAGCTGACGCCGGAAGAACGCCTCTACCGCGCCATCTTTGGCGAGAAGATCCGCGAAGTCCGCGATACTTCGACCAAAGTTCCGCACGGCGAATCCGGTATCGTCGTGGATGTGCGCACCTTCACCCGCGAAAATGGCGACGACCTGAAACACGGCGTCACCAAAATGGTGCGGGTCTATGTCGCGCAGAAGCGCAAAATCTCGGTCGGCGATAAGATGGCCGGCCGCCACGGCAACAAAGGTGTTGTTTCACGCATCCTGCCGGTAGAAGATATGCCCTTTATGCCGGACGGCACGCCGCTCGATATCGTGCTGAACCCGCTGGGCGTGCCCTCGCGCATGAACATCGGCCAGCTTTTGGAGGTCCATCTGGGCCTGGCGGGCCGCCTGCTCGGCGTTAAATTTGCCACCCCGGTGTTTGACGGGGCCAGCGAAAAAGACGTCAGCGAAGCCTTTGCCAAAGCGGGCATCGATCCGGATGGCAAGACCGTTCTCTATGACGGCCGCACCGGTGAAGCCTTCGAAAACCGCATCACCGTCGGGGTCATGTACTATCTGAAACTCAACCATCTGGTCGACGATAAGATTCACGCCCGCTCCATCGGCCCCTACTCCCTCGTCACGCAACAGCCTCTGGGCGGCAAAGCCCAGTTCGGCGGTCAGCGCTTCGGCGAAATGGAAGTCTGGGCGCTCGAAGCCTATGGCGCAGCTCACACCCTGCAGGAAATTCTCACGGTGAAGTCCGACGATATCGTCGGCCGCACCAAGACCTATGAGGCCATTGTTAAAGGGGAGAACATCCCCGAACCGGGCGTCCCCGAAGCCTTTAAGGTCCTCGTCAAGGAAATGCAGAGTCTGGCGCTGGATGTCAACATTTATTCCGGCGATCAGAAACTCGAAATCAAGGATTCCTCCGAAGAAGACGAAGAATTTGTCCGCCGCGAGCGGCCGAATCTGAGCGACTTCTTTGAAATGTCCGGCCATGCGGACTTCGGCGGCTCGGGTTTCTCAACGGGAAGCCTCAACGAGGAAGGCGGCGTGGACGAAGATGATTACAGCGAAGCTGCGGATGACATGGGCGCTGACGAAGACGCCGATGCAGACGAAGAATAAGTGAGGTTGACAATGTCGGATATCAGCAATTTTGAGAGTATTGGAATTGGTCTGGCCTCTCCTGAGAAAATTCTGGAATGGTCGCACGGCGAAGTTAAAAAGCCGGAAACCATCAACTACCGCACGTTGAAACCGGAGCGCGACGGCCTCTTCTGCGAACGCATCTTCGGACCGACCAAGGACTGGGAATGTCACTGCGGCAAATACAAGAAAATCCGTTATCGCGGTATCGTCTGCGACCGCTGCGGCGTCGAAGTGACCCGCGCCAAGGTGCGCCGTGAGCGCATGGGGCACATTAAACTGGCCGCCCCCTGCTCCCACATCTGGTATTTCCGGGGCACGCCTTCCCGCATGGGCCTCATGCTCGACATGAAACCCCGCGATATCGAGAAGGTGCTGTATTTTGCCGCCTACGTGGTGCTCGATCCGAAGGAGACGGACTTTGCCTGCAAAGAACTCATCTCGGAGACGCAGTACCGCGAAGCCATGGCCAAGTACGGCCGCAAATCCTTTGATGCCCGCATGGGCGCAGAGGCGATTCTCGAGCTGCTCAAAGCGATCGACCTCGATGTCCTCACCACTGAGCTGCATGAGGAGCTGCGCGCTTCCCGCGGCCAGAAAAAGGTTCGCCTGATCAAACGTCTGGAGGTCGTCGAGGCCTTCAAACAGTCCGGCAATCAGCCCGAGTGGATGATTCTCACCGTTCTGCCTGTGCTGCCCCCGGAACTTCGTCCGATGGTGCAGCTGGATGGCGGCCGTTTTGCGACCTCCGACCTGAACGATCTCTATCGCCGTGTGATTAACCGCAACAACCGTCTGCAGAAGCTCATGACGCTGGGTGCGCCGAACATCATCGTGCGCAACGAAAAGCGCATGCTGCAGGAAGCGGTGGACGCCCTCATTGATAATGGCCGCCGTGGCCGCGCCGTGACCGGCGCCGGCAACCGTGCCCTGAAATCCCTCTCGGATCTGCTCAAAGGCAAACAGGGGCGCTTCCGTCAGAACCTCCTGGGCAAGCGCGTCGACTATTCCGGCCGCTCGGTCATCGTCGTCGGCCCTGAACTGAAAATGCACCAGTGCGGTCTCCCCAAAGAGATGGCTCTGGAACTCTTTAAGCCCTTTGTCATGCGCGAGATCGAAAAGCGCGGCTTCGCTCACAATATGAAGAGCGCCAAGCGTATGGTGGAAAAAGCCTCCGACGTGGTCTGGGATATCCTCGAAGAGGTCATCAAAGATCACCCGGTGCTCCTGAACCGCGCCCCAACCCTGCATCGCCTGGGCATTCAGGCCTTTGAGCCGGTGCTCGTCGAAGGCCGCGCCATCAAGCTTCACCCCCTGGCCTGCACGCCCTTTAACGCCGACTTTGACGGTGACCAGATGGCCGTGCACGTTCCCCTTTCTGTGGAAGCCCAGGCCGAAGCCCGCTTTCTCATGCTTGCCGCCAACAACCTGCTGAAACCGCAGGACGGCAAACCGGTCACCGTGCCGACCCAGGATATGGTTCTCGGCTGCTACTTCCTCACCATCGACATGGAAGACAAAAAGGGCGATGGCCGCTGCTTTATGGATGTCGATGAAGCGATCATGGCCTACAACCAGCATGAGCTTGATCTGCACGCCCGCATCAAGGTCAGGGTCGAGTACGAAGAAGATGGCGTCAAAAAGCATCAGCTTGTCGAAAGCACGCTTGGCCGCTTCATCTTTAACAGTGTGATCCCGCAGGATCTCGGTTATGTCGACCGCAGTCTGCCGGAAAATCGCTGCAAACTCGAATGCGACTTCCTCGTTGGCAAAAAACAGCTCGGCCAGATCATCGACCGTTGCGTCAACCGTCATGGCCTGACGGCCAGCGCCAATATGCTCGACCACATCAAAGCCATGGGCTACCACTACAGTACGCTCTCCGGCATCTCCATCGGCCTCTTTGACATGGTCATCCCGGATATCAAGGAAAAGCTGATTCACGAGGCCGAGAAGAAGGTCGACTACATCAACGAACGCTACAGAAAAGGCATTCTCAACGACTATGGCCGCTATCGCACCGTGGTCGAAATCTGGCGCAAAACCACCGACGATATCACCGAAGAACTCAAAGCTTCACTCGGCAAATACAACCCGGTTTACATGATGTCCAACTCCGGCGCGCGCGGAAATATCAACCAGATCAAACAGCTGGCCGGTATGCGCGGCAACATGGTGGATACCACCGGCCGCACGCTGGAAATCCCGGTAAAATCGAATCTGCGTGAAGGCATGAACGTGCTGGAATTCTTTATCTCCTCGCACGGCGCCCGCAAAGCCCTTTCCGACACCGCGCTTAAGACGGCCGACTCCGGCTATCTGACCCGCCGTCTCGTCGATATCGCACAGGACGTCATCGTGCGCGAGGAAGACTGCGGCACCCATGAGTATATGGAGGTCGGCCCCGTTTACGTCGGCAGCCGCGCCAACAAAAAAGTTCTGGAAAAACTCTCCGACCGTGTGGTGGGCCGCTATGCTGCCCGCGACATTCTTGACCCCGCAAATGGTGAAGTGATCGTGCCCGAAAACACCATGATCACGTCCGATCAGGCGAAGCGCATTGAAGATTGTGGGATTGAAAAAGTAAAGATCCGCTCCACGCTGACCTGTGGTTGCTCCACCGGCGTCTGCGCGCACTGCTATGGCAAAAACCTGGCGACCAGCGGGCACACGGTGGTTGGTGAGGCCGTCGGCATCATGGCCGCCCAGAGTATCGGCGAACCGGGCACGCAGCTGACTCTTCGTACCTTCCATGCCGGCGGTATCGCCTCCTCTGACGATATCACGCAGGGTCTGCCCCGTGTCGAAGAACTCTTTGAGGCCAGAAAGCCGAAGGGTCAGGCCACGATCACCGAGATTGCCGGGGTCGTCAATGTCGAAGAAAATGACAATCGCCGCCATGAGGTGACGGTCACCTCGGCCGATGGCGAAGTCGCCAAATTCAGCATTCCCCTGAGCACCACGCTGCTCGTCCAGAGCGGTGACACCGTGGAGGCGGGCGACCGCATCACCGACGGCTCCGTCAACCCGCATGACATCATGCGTCTCGTCGGACCGGAAGGCGTCGCCAACTACATCATCACGGAAGTGCTCAAAGTTTATAAAAACAACGGCGTCGACATCAACGACAAGCACGTCGAAATTATCGTTCGCCAGATGCTGCGCAAAGTTAAAGTCGAAGATGCAGGCGACGCGGATTTCCTCACTGGCAGCACCGTCGACCGTTTTGACTTCGATGGCCAGAATGCCAGCTTAGAGGCAGAAGGCAAGACCCCGGCAGAAGGCAAACGCATTCTCCTCGGGATTACCAAAGCTGCCCTCGCGACCGAATCCTTCCTCTCCGCGGCCTCCTTCCAGGAGCAGACAAAAGTGCTCACCGACGCAGCCGTCAAGGGAAAGATGGACAAGCTGAACGGCCTGAAAGAAAACGTCATCATCGGTAAACTCATCCCCGCCGGCACCGGCCTCAAGCCCTACCGCGAAATCACCGCCGCGCCGAATATCCCGGAGAACAAGGCCCTGATCGACGAATTCGAACGCAAACCCGAGCTTGGCGCCTGAGCTTGGTGCCCGAGTAAAGACACGTCGGCTATCAGGAGCATGACTGAACCCGCTGGGAGATCGATCTTAAAAGCCTGTAGTTCAGAAAAAGTGAACAGCCCGGCCGCTCGCCGGGCTGTTTTGTTAAGGAGAGACCATCATGTCGGCTATCAGTGACCGCATAGAAGACTGGCTCAAAGCCCGTCTCGATGAAGAAAACGGGAGCTTTGAGTTTACCCGCAATGAACTCGCCCTGCTCATGAACTGTGTGCCATCCCAGATCACCTATGTGCTCTCAACACGCTTTACCAACAGCCAGGGCTATCTCATTGAAAGCCATCGCGGCGGCGGCGGCTCCATTGTCGTGCACCGCATTAACTGGGAAGAGCCGAGCCAGTTCATTATGCACACGGTGAACAGTCTTCCGGCCTGTCTGAGTCAGGCACAGGCTCGGGTGCTCTTAAACAATCTTGCGGATGCGGGCGTTATTGACAGCCTGAATCTCTCGCTGATGACAGCCGCCCTCTCCAACCGCAGCCTCGCCCCGCTTTCCGGCGAACAGCGTGACGAACTGCGCTCGCGCCTGCTCGCTAACATGCTTTGCGCCTTATTGACCGGCAGTGCCGAAAGCTGAGCAGAGTCGCATGCTGGAATCTCGGATTTCGTGCAACCTGTCCCCTATAGGGTGGCCACTCTTTTTTCATGCAACTTAGCCACTAATGGGTGGTTTTCCTTTGGCTTTTCTGAATTTCGTGCAAGTCTGCGACTAGTGGATGGGCTCGCGTGCAAGATTCCAAGTAGTGGATGGTCTGTCGTGCAAGTTCTCAAGTAATGGGTGGTTTGAGCCTGAGTTCGCTGAGACTAACCATCCATTACTTGTAATTTTGTCCAAAATTCGAGAAAACAGAAATATCTTCCGATTTTTAAAGTGAGGGGTTTCCCCGTGCGATGCCTGGGTACAAATCAACCCGCTTCCGGAGAAGAGTCTGACACTTCCAGAGAGGCCACTGCTTCCGAAAAGTTTGCTGTTCACTGGGAGTCTGCTGCAACTGTTCCGCCTGCCCGCTTCGACCAGAAAATATAGAGCAGGGTTCCGCTGACACGCAGGGTGCCGCAGATCAGCTGAGCAATGGTGATGCCGACCAAATTCTCGCCGCCCAGCTGGTAGACCCAGATGGCGCTCATCTGCATTAGAGCATTGACGGCAAGAAGGCCGGTATTGAAGATGGCCAGATTGAGATTGCGCTGTTCCTGGGGGATTTCTGCCAGGAGACGCTGCAGCAGCGACATGGTAAAAGCCGGGAAGGCGGCGCAGACGACCATATTCAGAAGCAGCAGGGTGGGCAGGCGGAAAGCGGCGGGCATGATACTGGCAAGCAGGCAGGAGAAAGGGCTGAGGCAGAGGCCGAGCATGCCGAGGATAAGGCCTTTATGGCTTCCTTTACGCTCGATGAGAGAACTGCATTTTTTAACCGTGAGAAGCTGAACCAGACTGCCGCTGACGGTAATAAGGCTGAGCCAGGATTCATCTGCCCCGCAGTAATGCACTTCAGTGATGAAAAAGAGTGGCCAGCCCATATACCATCCGGCATGAAAGAACAGCACAATGGCCGCGAAAACACTGAAACGTTTGTTGGCGAGCAGCTGCCTGAAAGCCTGCTTCAAAGCTTTGAACTGTGTGTTTTTGGCGCTGCGCTCACCTTCCGGGGAGCGGCGGAGCAAAGAGAACTGAATCAGGGACGCGACAAAAGCGAGGACATAGCAGAGCTGGTAAAGACGGATACGGGTCAAATCATCAGCCGCCAGACTTAGAATTTTTCCTGCGGACAAAACCGAGATCGTCGCTGCCAGAAAAGTCAGAGATGTGCGGAAAGAGAACGCTTTGTTGCGGCGTGTGACCGGTACAGCTGTCGAAAAATAGTTCTGCCAGACGGAGTTGTAAACATTTTGCAGGGCATTGCCCAGAGAAATAAAAAGAATCAAAACAGGAATGGCCGCTGGACCCATAAAAGGAGCACTGGCCGCAAGGCCGTAGAAGGCGCCAGTCAGCAGAGCTGAAATTTCGACAGGGCGGCGCGAATTCTCCGAGCGCGAGGCCAGCAGGGAAGCGGGGATCAGAAGCAGCATGGCAAAAAACTGCGGACCGGAAGAGATCAGGCCGATTTCAGTCGCCGTTGCTCCCAGCCTGGTGGCGTACATATTGGTAAAGGCAGTTGCAAGGTTCAGCATGAGTGCCTGAAACAGACCCTCGTAAGCGAAAATGGCGAGGTCAGCGTTGTCTTTTCGCCGCTCCGACCACAAGAGCAGAAGCCCCTGCCAGCGCCTTATTTTTTTCTTTAAAAGTGTCTTGATTGCATTCATATGATCTATTCTATCTCATTTTATGAGGAGTTTTTTGTTTTCCCTTTTAGCGTCCAGTTTTTGTGACCCTTTTAGCGTCCTGTTGACTTCATCAATGACCTGAAATATTTCTGCTGCCGCGGCCAACGATCTGGGCTTTGGAGCGGTCAAATGACAGTGGCGTTAGATCTGTCAAACGACATTGGGATAGAGCAGTCACAAACGACTTAGGCTTCGGAACTTCGAAAAGCTCTGTTAAAATAGGAGGGCTGCAGCTGAAGGGTCAATAGCCTGAGCTCATGGAAAAATCAGTTTGAGCCAATCGCAGACGAAGCTGTACGAAGAAAACCGCCGAAACTGAGCATGGAATAATAGCTTATGCGAACAAAGAAAAACAGTCTGGGACGTACGACAAAACAGTCTGAGAAGTACGGCAAAACAGACGAAGCCAAACAAAATAGACCTCTTGGGAAAGTTGAGAAAATCACCAACATGAAAAATGAAAAGAAAAAATTCGCCCTGATTTTTGATCTGGATGGAACGCTCTGGGATGGTGTCGATACCGTTGTCGAAGCCTGGAATCAGGGATTCACACAGCTGGGGCGCAGCCAGCGCGTGAGCCGTGAATCGCTGGAACCGACCATGGGTTTGCCCATTGATGGATTTCGCCAATTGTTTTTTTCAGATCTGCCCGAAGAAGAGGGAGCGCGGGCTTTGGATGTGCTGATGCAGCTTGAAGGGCCTCTCGTTGAAAAGAAGGGCGGCATCCTTTTCCCGGGTGTCACAGAAACGATCCCCCAGCTGGCTGAACTTGCCGATCTGGCCATCGTCAGTAACTGCGGCCTGGGCTATATCGAGGCCTTCATCCGACATTATCAGCTGGAGGACTATTTTGTTGACCATGAATCCAACGGCGGAACGGGACTCTCTAAAGGCGAAAACATTCAGTTGATCTGTCAGCGCAATGGTTTTGAACAGGCCTGGTATATCGGCGATACCCTGGGCGATGCAAAGGCCGCCGCTTTTGCAAACACCCCCTTTGTTTTTGCAGCCTATGGCTTCGGCCAGGTTCCCGAGGCTCAGTGCCTGGCCACACTGAACAGTTTCGACGAGCTGCTTCCCCTGGTTAAGGCGCAAAGACATGGCTCAGACTTCTGAATTTTCTCCCGATGCTTCGGGCAGGTTCCTGAGGCTCAGTGCCTTGAATGGAACATCCTAAGTCCAATATACGGGGAATCTAAAGTTGTCTGCTGACAAAAAAGCCATACCTTCCAGGGGCTTCAGTTCAGAAATTGTCCCCAGTCCTTCCACGAGACATAAGACGTGCCGTTGATGGTCATGGACATATCACCAAGATAAAAAATGGCGCTGCGAGCATCGGGCTTGCCGAGCCATTCAAGATATTTCCTTGTGTTGGCTGAGAGTTTTGCCTCTGGGGCGTTGGAGCTCTTGATTTCAATGGCAAAGGTGTGTTTCCAGTCGGCAATCGTATCCACCTCAAAGCCATATTTATCCCGAAAGAAAGTCAGCCTGGGATTCTTTCCCTGATTCATTCGCTGCTTCATAAGCTCAGCGACTGCAAAGGTCTCAACTACGGCGCCTTTGTGGCGGTTTAAAAGGAGCTCTTCTTTGGAATCCAGACGCAGAAGGTGACAGAGTAAGCCAGAATCGAGAAAATAAAGTTTCGGCGTCTTTACAATACTTTTTCCGAGATTGTTGCTGTCCGCTTCCAGAAAATGAATGATGAAAGAAGCTTCCAAAATGGAAAGCCATTTTTTGATGGTTGGCGCAGAAACGCCAACATCTCTGGAAAGCCTGTCCATGGAGAGCAGTTGACCGCTGTAAATCGCGCAAACCTGAATAAACTTCTTAAAACTTGAGACGTTTTCTGCGCTGATCTGATCCCTCACATCCATATCGAGGTAGGTATCCATGTAAGCGTCAAACCAGTCTTCTGGAACGAAGTGTTTTGTCTGGTCATGGAGAGGCGGATACTGACCTGCAAAAATGAGGTCATAAGGATTATTGGAGAGCAGTGCGGCGCCTTTTAATTCGCTGATTGAGAAGGGGAGCAGTTTCAGTATGGCCATGCGTCCGGCCATACTGTCACTCATATTCTGCCTCAGCCGAAACTGACTGGAACCCGTGAGGATAAATTTCCCGGGGGAATAAGAGGACGTGTCCACGTAGATTTTCAAAGCGTCAAAAATTTCAGGAACCTTTTGTGCCTCGTCAATAATTGCCCCCTCAGGAAAGGCAGCGATGAAATCCGAAGGGTTGGACAAGGCGAGTTCGCGCATGGTTCTGTCATCGAAGGTCACATAACGTTTGTCAGGAAACACGGCCCTGGTCAGCGTGGATTTCCCGCTTTGACGGGGGCCAATAACTCCAATAAGGGGGAATTGAGAGGCGAGACGAAGGAGTGTCTCCTGGGCTGTACGCTGAATCATAAAGGTTGCCTCCAGACTTGTGCGCAAAATATAAGGTCTTCCACCAGAGTTGTGTGCTGAACACAGGTTTTCCACCAGATCGTCTAAAACCTTCCAGATCGTCGTCTTAAGCTGAAGAGAAGCGAAAGGTTGAAGAATAAATATTAGGATGGAAAATCCAAAGTCTAATGCCCGGAACATCCAAAGTCTAATATACGGGAAATCCAAAGTCAAATGTGCGGGAAATCCAAAGTTGAATACTCGGGCGCTTTTTAGCCCGATCAAAGCAAAATGAATAGCACGTGGTGCATGCGGAATAACGGTCAAATACCAGCAAAAAAGCCATCTCGGCCCTGGGGCTGAGATGGCTTTGATTCAGACTAAAAGTCGTATCAATTAGAAATGGCTTGAACTAAAAGTCGTTTGGCTTAGAAAGCGTTCGATCGGGCTGAGGATCAATGGTGAGTTTGCCGGAGATGATGTCCTCGGCTTTTTCCAGGATGGTCTTGACCCACTCGTCTTTGAGGTTGGGGTTCTTCTCAGGCAGAGCAACGCCGTCCTCTTTGAGGCCGAAGGTGCGCACGCCGCCCTTGAATTCGCCCTTGGCGACTTCGGTGGCGATGATGTAAGAGGCGTTGTCGACACGTTTGACCATGGAGGTCAGGATGACGGATTTGTCGTCTTTGTAGATGCCTTCTTCGTACTGGTCGCGGTCGACGCCGATGACCCAGACGTCTTCGCCGTTCAGAGCACGGTCTTTGGCTTCTTTAATCACACCGTTCCCGGAGCTTCCGGCGGCATGATAGATGATGTAGCAGCCATTGTCGAACATCTTTGTGGCGATGGCCTGAGCGTCTTCGGGCTTGTCGAAAGCGCCGACATATTCGACGACGACTTCGATGTCAGGATTGACGGCGTGGACGCCCTGTTCATAACCGGCTTCGAATTTCTGAATGGTTTCGAAATCCATACCGCCGACGAAACCGACCTTTTTCTTGCCTTCGGCATCGGCCTTGAGGCCAGCAGCCATACCGACGAGGAAGGAGCCTTCGTGCTCAGCGAAAACGGCGGAGCAGACGTTCGGCGCGTCAGAAACATCGTCGATAAAGAGGAACTTCTGATCGGGGAAGTCGTTGGCGACCTGCGTGATAGCATCCTTGAAGAGGAAGCCCGGGGCGACGATCAGGTCTTTCCCGGCGTCGGAGAAAGTGGTGAGCTGCGGGATGTAGTCGGCGTCAGACGTGGCCTGAACGTACTGAATGGCATCCTTTTCGAGCCCAGGTGCCCTGGTTAAAGGATTTGTCGTCGACGCCGCCGGTATCGGTGCAGAGGCCGATGGAGATGGCGGGGAGTTCTTCAACCTTGCCAGCCTCAGCTTTTTCCTCGGCCTTTTCCTCGGACTTGGATTCCTCAGCCATGGTTTCCTCAGCCTTCTCTTCAGCTTTGGTTTCTTCGGCCTTTTCCTCGGTCTTGGATTCCTCAGCCTTTTCCTCGGCCTTGGTTTCCTCTACCTTCTCCTCAGCCTTGGTTTCCTCAGCTTTTTCTTCAGCTTTGGTCTCTTCGGCCTTTTCCTCGGTCTTGGATTCCTCAGCCTTTTCCTCGGCTTTGGTTTCGTCGGCCTTAGTTTCTTCACCTTTTTCCTCAGTCTTGGATTCCTCAGCCTTCTCTTCGGCCTTGGTTTCTTCGACTTTCTCCTCAGCTTTTGTCGCTTCGGCTTTTTCTGAAACCGTCGTGGCTTCTGCCTTATCGTCTTTCTTCTCTTCCGGCTTGACTGCAGGTGCGCAGGCTGTTGCAAGCAGCAGAAGCGTCAGCAGAAGGGCGATGACACTCAAAAACTTTTTCATGAATCTTTCTCCTGTCGATGTCTTTCATTTTTGCTCCCGGCGCAGTGGCCTGCATCAGAAACAAAAGCCATTTAATATAAAGCGGGATGGGCTCGCTTCAATAAAATTATTATACTCATCAGACATAATTCTTACAATTCTGTGACAAAGTGGAGCCGCTCAATGACTAAATGGAACCGCTCTTTGAATAAATGCGACCGTCCCCTATGTTCATAAGCAAAGCGCTGTGACAAAACGTGCCTCTCGTGGTAACAAGAAAAGGAGCCGCCTCGTTTGGTGAGACAGCTCCCTGCAAATTCAGAATTTTGATCTCTTAAGGTCGCCATGGGTCGCTGAGGGGCCACTAAGGCAGAGGCGAGTGGCGAGGAGCGAGAGGACAAAGGCGAGGGGCGAGAAATCAGCGGATAGCCGCAGAGTGCCGGGAAGCCCCGGAAACTTGCCCCTTATGGGCTCATGCCTGCAGCTTTTTCTTCAAATTGAGCAGCATATCCTCGCTCATAGTGTCGAGATCGTAGTCGGGCTTCCAGTCCCACTCATTGCGGGCGCAGCTGTCATCCAGCTTGTCCGGCCAGGAATCGGCGATGGCCTGACGGATGGGATCAACCTGGTAGCCAATGGTGAAGTCAGGCATGAATTTCTTAATGGAGGCTGCGACATCTTCGGGAGCGAAGCTCATGGCTGTGATATTAAAGGCGTTGCGGTGAATCAGACGATCCGGGTTGGCTTCGAGCAGTTGGGTGACGGCTTTCAGGGCGTCGGGCATGTACATCATGTCCATGAGTGTCCCCTCGGCGATAAAGCAATTGTCATATGCATGCCGACGCACGGCTTCATAATAAATTTCCACGGCGTAGTCGGTGGTACCGCCACCGGGCAGAGCTTTGTAAGAGATTAGACCAGGGAAGCGGACACCGCGCGTATCAATGCCAAAACGCTTGTGATAGTAATCGCAGAGCAGTTCGCCGGTAACCTTGGTGATGCCGTAAATGGTATCCGGACGCTGAATCGTATCCTGAGGGGTATCTTGATGAGGGGTAGTCGGGCCGAAAGCGGCGATAGAAGAGGGGAAAAACACGGAGTAGCGCTTTTCGGTCGCAATTTGCAGCACATTGTGCAGCCCGCCGAGATTGATTTTGTAGGCCAGCTCGGGTTTAGCTTCGCCGACGGCGGAAAGCAGCCCGGCGAGATGGACGACGGTGTCGATTTTATATTTATCGACGAGAGCGGCCATAGCTTTGGCATCGGTGACGTCGAGAAGCTCAAAAGGCCCGCTTTCGGTGACAGAAGGAACATCCTTCTTCACCAGGTCGGTGGCGACAACGTTATCGTCTCCGTATATCCTGCGAAAGTTAAGGGTCAGCTCTGTACCAATCTGACCAAGGCAGCCTGTCATCAGAATTTTTCTCATATTCATACCTCTGAACCAGCCCCGGAAGGGAAATATGGGCTTTCCCGAAGGGCAATTTAATGTGGTGGGCTTTCGGCTCACTATTCCCGGACATCATAACACATTCTTGGGCATTTTCCGCAAATGTGCTGTGGCAGGCGGCAGTATTACGAAGCATTTTGCATAAGCGCTTCTGGATTTTTATTTGGCTTTTGAGGGGTGAATCGGTATAATTGCCTTAATTTCTGACGAGTTTTCGCCAGAGCTTTGCGAGAGCTGATTTTAAAGAGAGCTGTTTTGCACGAGAGTTTTCTGACAGAATACGCCTATCACAAAGAACTGTTCACATGGAGCGTTGCTGAAGCTGCTCAAGCCGTTTACATAAAGTGCTGCTCTAATATAAAGAGAATGACAGTTTTATTGTGGTCAGAAGGGAGGCCGATATGAATAAAGAATGTTTTCGACGCGCGTTCATGATTCTGGCCTATCTCGCCCTCCAGATTCTACGTATTTTGGCTCTGGCCGGACGTATCGGGCATGGCGGTAGCGAGCTTCTGGCCCGACGCAGCGAGCACCTGCTCACCCCCTATCCTCTTGCCCTGGGGCTGACGCTCAGTGTGGACGTGCTGTTTTTTCTCTATATTTTTTACAGCCTTGGCCTGATTACCCCGCATAAAAGTGAATTTGCCCGCCGTTTTGTGGAGATTGCGGATATTGGTCTGTGTTTAACGACTCTCCTTGCGATAGCAAGGCTGCTGGCCTGGCATAACGAGGCCTTTGGCCTCGCTCTGCTTTTTGATCTGGCGATCCTGATCTTCACCCTTCGCGTATCCATGGGCTATCAGGGCGATCCAACCCGACCCTTCTGGCCCAGATTTCCCTTTGATTACTTACTGGGAACCATCCTTTGTCTCAGTGTCAGTGACTTTGGGCACCTGCTCTGCTCCTGGAATGGCGGTCGCCCTCCCTTTGAGCCACAGGCCTTTGCCCTGATCCTTTTACTCCTGGCGGCTCTCCTCTGCCTGATCGCGGGGCTTAAGCAACTTGCGCCGGGCAGCTTTGTCATGCCCCTGCTCAGTTTTGCCGCGCTGGCCTATACGCACCTCTCGGCGAAAGGCTTTGATGGCCGCTTTCCGGCCGTTTATATTACGGCCATTGTCTGCATGCCCATCATGCTGGCGGCAATGATTGTCGCCATGATTCAGCGAAGAAGGGTTTTCTGGCGATGAATCCCCTCCATAAAAGTGTTCTGAAGCTGGCTTCAGCTCCAATCTGGAACATGAAAGTGCTCTATCCCTTTGTTCGACGGGCGCAAAAACTTCGTTCGGCGCGGGAGCGCAGCAAAAGTCCAGAACGTCGTTTTGATACTTACGACCGCCAGGTTTACGCCACAGATGAGCAGGGAAGGACGCGGGAAATCAAACTGCGGGTTTTCCACCCTGAGCAGCGCAAGGATGAACGGGCTGTCCTCTTTTTTCACGGAGGAGGTTTTGTCCTGGGCGACATCGACAGTTATTCGCCCTTTTGTTTTTCCCTGGCCGATGCTCTTGGCATGGAGGTTTATTCTGCCGAATATCGCCTGGCTCCGGAATATCCCTATCCGGCAGCCTTTAATGATTGCTTTCTGCTCACGCGTATGGCGGTCGAACACCCGGGCTTTCTCGGGCTGAAAGATCGATCCCAGCTCATTCTCGCGGGCGACTCGGCCGGTGGCGAACTGGCCATGGCCTGCAGTCTGCGCCTGCGCGAAGAAGGTCTGCCCCAGGCAGGACAGATGATTTTGTTTTACCCCTCAGCCTGGTGGGATTACAGTGAACATTCTCCCTTCGCCTCGGTGCATGAGCTGGGCAAGGATTATGGCCTTACCATAGATAAGCTGCGCGCCTACCTTGACCTCTATGTTCCAGACATCAGAAAACGCATGGATCCCTATGTCGCGCCGCTCCTGGCGACAGATTTTTCCGGCCTGGCGCCGGTGCTGCTGTTTACCGCTGAACTCGACCCCCTGAGGGATGAAGGGGAGGCTTTGGGTCACTGCCTGGAGCAGGCGGGCAACGAGGTGCAGCGCTACCGCGTCAAAGAGGCGGTGCATGGCTATTTGACCAACGGTATCAACATCCCGCTCTTCGAAGCAACACTTAAAAAATGTCGCGAACTTCTTAACCCTGCGAAGGAGCCAGTAAAAATCAAAGCTTCGAGCCAGGAGAAGACAATGCTCGCAGGCGAAGAACCAGTTAAAGAAAGGAAAGCTGGCTGTGTCCGGAAAGCAGAAAAGATAGCTGAAAAAGCTAAAAACTTTGGGGATAAGACCGATGCGACTGCGGCGGAGGCCAACTCATGAAAGCCCGCCAGCGACGCTGGAGCCGCCTGGACAATGCCTCCAAGATTTTTCTGGCCGCGCGCAGCTCACGCGACAGCAAAGTTTTCCGCCTGAGCTGTGAACTGCGCGAAGATGTGCAGGCTGAGCTGCTGCAGCAGGCTCTGGACGAGACGTTGAGAGATTTCCCCCTCTTTCGTTCCTGTCTGCGCCGCGGCATCTTCTGGTACTACCTGGAAGATTGCGCAGATCGCCCCCTCGTGCAGGAGGAAAAAGATCTGCCCTGCTCCCCCCTTTACCGGCCAGATAAGCCGGGGCTGCTCTTTCGTGTGCTGTACTACCGCAGGCGCATTCATTTGGAGGTTTTTCATTCTCTCACCGACGGCACAGGCGCGCTCTGGTTTCTGCAGGCTCTGCTTGTCCGCTATCTTGTCCTCGAAAAGGGGAGAGCGCTCACGGAGGAAGAACAACAATTTCTCAATCCGCCCTACCTGGAGCAGATGAATGAGGATAGTTTTTCCCGGCTTTTTTCACATCAGAGCAGAAAGCAGCGGACGAAGGCCCCTCGCAAAAAGCGGTCTGTTTACAGGGTCAAAGGCAGCAGAACTCCGGATAAGCGCCTGAATATTGTCGAATTCCAGCTTTCTCTCAAGGAAGCTCTGGCTCGCAGCAAAGCGCTCGACGTCACGCTGACCATCTACCTCACCGCACTCTTTGTACAGGGTGTCTTTCAGCGTATGCCTGAATGCGAAAAAGACAAACAGCTGACCATTTCCGTGCCGATCAATTTGCGCAAGCGCTACGGTTCTTACAGCGCGCGCAACTTTTTTGCTGCGGTCACGCTGCAATTACAGCCGGAAGAGCTGGAAAGCGGCCTTACGACGATCTGCCGACGCCTCTCTGAGGAGCTGCAAAAAAAGAGTTCAGCCGAGTTTCTTGATCGTCATCTGGCCCAACTGCAGGCTTATGAAGAAAATCCCTTCCTGCGCATTATGCCGCGCGTGCTCAAAGATCCGATTCTCGCCTTTTTCAACCACCGCGGCAATCGCGACATCAGCCTTTCCATCAGCAATCTGGGCCAGCTTAAACTTCCTTCAGGGCTCATGCCGGAGCTTGAGGCAGCTTCCCTTGCCGTTGCCGTTCAGCGCCCGCAGCTCTGCTGCATCAGCAGTGGAGATGTGCTGACGGTCGTCCTGCTTTCGCCCTTCCTCGAGCGCGACTGGCAGGAGCTTACTCTCAATTTGCTGCGCGCTGAAGGCTTTACTGTGAGCAGTGATGCCAACGAACTTCCCCTTGAAAATGAGGGTAAATCCAGAGAGAATGAAGTAAAACAGAATGCAGGCAGAACCAGTGGTCAGCTGGCTCAGACAGAGCCCTCCGCCTATCCCTTTATCCCCCTGCAGCTGCGGCCCCGCCTTGCCCTCAAGATTCTGCTTTTTATCTCGCTGCTGGCTGTCGGCAGCTCCTATCTGGTTCACGCTACCTGGCCCTCGCCTTTTCCCTGGCCTCATCTTGTCGTGCTGGGTGTCATCAACCTCTGGATGTACGCGGTGATTATCATTCGCAAAAGACGCAATATCGCGAAGTTTTTTGTCTATCACACGGTGCTGCTCTCGCTTTTTGCCCTGGCCTGGGATGCCTCTTTTGGCTGGCTGGGCTGGTCCATCAACTACGCAGTGCCCATCATTATGGCCTCGGCCATGCTGGCCATGTCGATCTGTGGACTTTTTGTGCGCCTGGACAAGGGTGATACGGTGCTCTACCTTGCGCTTGCGGGGATCCTCGGTATGCTGCCGCTGCTCTTTCTCCTGACGCACTGGGTGACGGTGCGCTTACCCAGCTTTCTCTGCGGGGTGACGGCTTTGATGCTCCTGCTTTCGGTGCTGATCTTTCGCTTTCCCCTGGTGAGAGCAGAGCTGGCCCGGCGTTTCCACATATGAGCGTCCAGTAAAACGAAGCGGCATCGTCGACATCTTTTAAGAATTTTCCAGGATCTTAAATGAAACAGACCGCTCAGAAGTTTTAAAAAGCAGAGCATCCTGCGACCCCGTCGTCGGGCTCATAAGGTTCACTTAGATTTTTATAAGGAGGCAGGCATGAAGATCTTTGTCATTAACCCCGGATCAACTTCGGGAAAATTTGCGCTGTTTGTGGACGGTAAAGAGATTTTTACCGAAACCCTGCGCTACTCCCATGAGCAGCTCAAAATTTTCGACAGCATCTACGACCAGCTTGACCTGCGTGTCGCGGATATGATGAAGCTCCTGGCGAAGCACGGCGTCGATCCTGCCAGTCTGGACGGGATTGCAGCCCGCGGCGGCATGCTTCCCCCGCTGCGCCAGGGAGGGTACCTGGTCGACGAGCGCCTGATCCATGCACTGCGCTACGAATACGCCGGGCTTCACGGCAGCAATCTGGGCGGACTCATGGCGGCTGTGCTCAGCGATCAGTATGGAATGCCAGCCTATATTTATGATGCCGTCTCCACCGACGAAATGTTCCCGGAGGCTCGTCTTTCGGGGATTAAGGACTATCCCCGCAAAGCCTTCTCGCATGCCCTGAATACCCGGGCGGTCGCCATTCGTCATGCTGAGAAGCTCGGAAAAAACGTCGCCGAACTGAACCTCATCGTCGCTCATCTGGGGGGCGGTATTTCCCTCAATGTGCAGTCCGGCGGCCGTATCATTGACACGGTCGCGGCCCAGGAAGGCCCTTATTCCACCGAAAGGGCGGGGTCGCTGGATGTCTTTGACTGTGCCAGAATCTGTGAAAAAGAAGGCGTGGATGCCCTGCGAAAATACGAAATCGGCAATGGCGGCTTTGCTTCTTACCTCGGCACGAACGACGCCATTGAGGTCCGCAGAAGAGTGGAAGAAGGCGATGAGTATGCCGCCCTGGTCATGCGCGGTATGGCGCTGCAGGTGGCCAAATATATCGCTCTGCTGGCTGTCGACGTCAAGGGCAGGGTTGACGGGATTCTTATCACCGGAGGAATGGCGCACTGGCCGGAGTTCTGCGAAGAAATCGCCGGGCGTGTGCGCTTCATCGCCGAAGTGACGGTGTACCCGGGGGAATTTGAGATGCAGGCTCTGGCCAACGGCATTACCCGCATTTTGAAGGGAGAAGAAAAAGCCCATCTTTACGGTGAACGTGAGCAGCCGTAAAAGAGGCACAACGAGCCGCAGAGTGTGCCACTGGCCTTGCGTGTGAGCTGTGCTGCCGCGGCGCCAGGTCACATTCCTGCTGCATACAGGTCAAATGTGGCGGGCTTTGTTCATGCTCTTCATCAGGGTGGCGCAACATGTGATAAAATAAAACAACCAAAGGGATCTTTTCCCGGAGGGAATTTTATAAAGGATGGGTGAAGGCGACTTTACCCTTTGACATTTTTATGAAAAAGAATTTACCGCAGCAGGGAGGCAGGCCTCTTCATCAGCCCTATGGTCAGGCGGATTTTCCACTTCAGCAGGATCCGCGCGGCCAGAGAGAATTTGAGCCTCGCAGGGAGGCACGTCAGCCGGGAGAGTTTTATTCTGATCAGCGGCTGCGCGGAGCCTATCCCCAAAGGCCCGAACGTGGGCCGCAGCCAGCTTTTGCCCCGCCGGGAGCTGAGCGCAGGCAGCCGCCCCGCAGACCCTTGAACCGCCAGCCCCAGCAGGAACTGCGCCCGTACCCGGGCTATACGCCGAATGCTGAAGAGCGCTATAACCAGGTCGCTGACGCGCAGAGAAGGAAGAACAAGCGAGGGGTTCTGCCCGTCGTCCTGAGCCTTTGCCTCGTTTTGCTTCTGCTTGGCGCAGCCTTTTTCCTCCTGCGCAGTCGCGGGGTTCTTTTTTCAGCGAAAGCCAATCCGCAGCAGGAACTTGCTCTGCGCGAGCGCACCAATCGCTTCCGGGTCGCCGGACGCGGTCTCCAGAGTTCTGCCAGCCGTCTTTACAACGGCGTGCGCCAGATCGGCAGCGCAGCGGTCGGCAGCGATTTGATAAAATTTTTTGACGAGCGTCCCGCCAATCCCTTTGTAGACAACGATGAGGACTGGAATTTTGTCGAACAGCAGGATCCCAGCAATATGGGCCGCGTCGTCATACCCGGTATCGGCAGCAATGGTCCGATGGCCGCGGAGGCCACTGACGCGAGCCTCTACTACGGCTTCGGCTTCTGGCCCAACATGAAAAACTTCGATGAAGATGGCCAGAGCGTCGTCCTGGCGCATCGCTGCCTGACCAAAAATGGCAGCATGTTCTATGTGCACGAAATGAAGGAGGGCGATCCCTTCTGGATTGACAATTATCTGGACGGCAAACGCTATTGTTATCAGGTTCGTGTCATTAAGGAAATCCCCGAAGAAGAGCTGGGCAATTACCTGGTGGTTTCCGATGGCGAAGAGGTCGTCAAAGGCAACAGTGTGGTTCTCGATACCTGCGGGCCTCTGAAATACAATGCCTCGGAAGTCCGCATTCTGGTTTACGGTGAAGTCGTCAACACTCTGGACATTCCCGAGGATGATCCCTATTTCCAGCGCTACAAAAGTGAAAATCCCCAATAAGCGCTAAGTTTGAATTCAGGGCCGCCCCCGTTTCGCGGAGGGCGGCTTTTTTATCCGAAGTCACCTCTTTTGTTTCAAAACGGGCGGCTCTAACGTATGATAAAAGAAGGACTTCATTGATCCTTTAGGGAGCGAGGAGATTAAAGATGCAAACACTGGTTTGGGCGCACCGCGGTGCCCGTCTGGAGGAAGCGGAAAATTGCCTGCCGGCTTTCAGCCGTGCGCTGCATCTGGGTGCAGATGGTCTGGAGTGTGATGTTCAGCTCAGTTCAGATGGTGTCCTGGTGGTCACTCACGACGAAAAACTTAATCGGGTGAGTGGTGACAGCCATTACGTCGCGGAAATGAGCTTTGCTGAGCTGCGCAAGCTCAACATGGCGGCCTACCGGGAAAACCTGCCGCCCTGTCAGATTCCTACCCTGGAGGAAGTGCTCCTGCTCGTCAAGGAAGAGAAAAGTTTTCTGAACATCGAATTAAAAAACAGCGTCATCCGCTACGAAGGCATGGAAGAGAAGGTCATTGAACTGGTGCACTCCCTCAATATGGAAGATCAGGTGCTCTATTCAAGCTTTTCGGCTGACAGTGTGCGCTTGCTGGCCTCGCTGGTTGGGCCGGAAAAGGCTGCCTATCTGACAGAAGAAGCGGTGGATGACTTTATTAGTTCCTGTGAAAACCTGGGCTGCAAGGTCTACCATCCGAGACACAAATACCTCAAGAGTCGCGACGAGATCGAGCGGGCGCATGAGCGCGGTCTCCGCATTCACACCTGGACGGTGAACCGCCGTCACAGTCTGCGCCGCGTGATGAAGCTGGGCGTCGATGCCGTGATTAGCGATAATCCGGTGCGCGCCCTGGAAGTGCGCCGCCAGATGCAAAGCGAATATTTCTAGTCTGCCTGACGAAGGAAAGGCCACGCTGAGCGACGGCCTGCCCGACATGCCCGGTCGAGCTCCCTCTGAGAACAGTGCAGACTGCTCTGGCTTCCCGGGACAAAACTCTGCCCTGGGAGCGCAGCATGAAGCGATCATCGCTGGAGAGGAGCTTCGACATGAAAACACAAAGACAAGGTTTGACGACCAAAAGACGCAAGCTGCTTGGCCTTTATCTTGCCCTGGCACTGCTGGTTCAGCTGTTTTTTTCGACCGGGGCTGAGGCCGCGGCTCGCAGCGTGAAGCTGAGCGGCTATCAGGACAATAACTACGCTCTGGAATTGTTTGAGAGGCTGAACAGCAAACGCGCCGAGCAGGATCCGCCCCTGGAGCCGCTGCTCTGGATGGAAGATTTTCAGGATTTTGCCTTCTGCCGGGCTGCAGAGGCGGTTCTCAGTGAGAAAGACGACGAAACCCGGCGGCCTGATGGTGAAGAGGAGAAACAAAGCCTGAAGTCGCTTTTTGATGTCGAAGATGAGAGCCTTTTCAAGACCCAAAAATATTCTGCCGTAGCCGAAGATGTACTCAGTCCCGAAGAACTGCTCGAAGCCTGGCTGGAAGATCCGGAGCTGGCCGCAGCTCTTCTTTCACCTGAGCAAAAATCTTTTGCCCTGGGGGCCTTTTATGAACCCCAGTCCATGAGGGAGCACATTGCCCTATTCCTCAGTCAGGCAGAGCTCCCTGAGACCTCACGTCCTGTTGATACAGAAAAACTGCACGAGGCAGCAGAAACGCCGGCAGAGCTTCAGGAATTTTCCCTGATGGTTGATTTGGAAGGGCGTCAGCTTATCCTGCAGGAAGTACAGCGGGATAAGACCCAGGGCCTCCTGCAGATGGAAGCCCTGCTCCTGACTTCGGAAGGGGTTCAGATTCCCATTCCGGCCGAGGAGCTGATTTGGACTATCGACGAAGCACACGGCAAAAAGCTGGATCCGGGCTGGTTTTTACTGACCGCTGAGGGTGCGGCGACGATCCGTGTGAGTGTGGACGATGAAACAGGCGTCACTGAGCTTGCACAGTCCACGCTTGATGTGGCGGAGGACGATTTCCCTGCGCCGACCATTAATCCCTCAGTTAGTGAAAGCGAAAGTATTGCCGCTTCGGTCAGTGAGAGTGAAAGTGTAGAGGCGAGTATTCGCGAGAGTATCGCTGCGAGCGAGAGCGAGAGCATTGCGGCTTCCGTCAGTGAAAGTGAAAGTGTAGAGGCGAGTATTCGTGAGAGCATCGCCGCCAGCGAAGCCGAGAGCAAAGCCAAAGCTTCGGAGAGCGAGAGTATCGCTGCGAGCGAAGCCGAGAGCAAAGCCAAAGCTTCGGAGAGCGAAAGCATCGCTGCGAGCGAAGCCGAGAGCAAGGCCAAAGCTTCGGAAAGCGAAAGCATTGCGGCGAGTGAATCTGAGAGTAAAGCCAAAGCTTCGGAGAGTGAAAGCATCGCTGCCAGCGAAGCCGAGAGCAAAGCCAAAGCTTCGGAGAGCGAGAGCATCGCTGCAAGTGAAGCTGAAAGCAAAGCCAAGGCTTCGGAGAGCGAGAGTATCGCTGCGAGCGAAGCCGAGAGCAAGGCCAAGGCTTCGGAGAGCGAGAGTATCGCTGCAAGTGAAGCTGAGAGCAAAGCTAAAGCTTCGGAGAGCGAGAGCAAAGCCAAAGCCTCGGAGAGCGAAAGCAAAGCTAAAGCCTCCGAATCTGAGAGCCGCGCCAAAGTTTCAGAGAGCGAAAGTCGCGCCAAAGCCTCCGAAAGTCAGAGCAAAGCCAGGGCCTCAGAAAAAGAAAGTATCGCAGAGAGTATTCGGGAAAGCATCCGCGAGAGTATCAAAGAGAGTGAGAACAAGAAGAAAAGCGGCTGGACTTTCCCCGGACTGGTTCTGCCCAGAACGCCGCATCGTACCATCGTCGTCACAAATCCCTCATATGTCCATCCGCAGGTGCCGAGCTTAGTTCGTGTTGTGCCCTATCCCACGACAGCTAAAACCAGCGCCTCTGAACCGGCTCCTACGCCCGCCCCCCAGCTCCAGAGCAAATGGACCTGGACCCCTCCTGCGGCAGGTCAGGAAAGTCGCCATCCTCAGCCTCAGGAATCAAGAGTTGGTGAGAAATCCAACTTTAGCGGGCTTGCAACCTATACGCGACTTTTGAGGACAACACCTTCACAGACTCAAAAAGCCACGCTGGTTCCAACGGCACTGCCTACCCGTCAGATGGAGAATGAAAAGCAGCAGACCAGTGATCTGGCTAGTCGCCTGGCTCTTGGGGCTGGTATCGTTCTTCTGGCCGCCGCGCTCATGCTGCTTCTCTATCGCATTCTTCTGAGCAAGGGTCGCTGAGATCAGCCGGAAAACAGCCTACGTTGCATATGTGTCAGGAAACATCCTGTGAAGGTCATGCGTCAGGGAATCTCCTATGTTGCATATTCGCGAGGAAATCAATTGAATCGGCAATTCGCCAGAAGGCCTTCGGAGTCGTATAATGGCAGCGTTACTTTCTCTGCTTGTGAGCATTTTGAAAGGATGAAGATGCGGACAAAACGTCGCTTCACCACTTATTTAAGCACAATACTTATTCTGGCCCTGTTTTTTTCGCTGGCCATTCACCCTCAGATGTTTGCGGCGCAACAGACGGTGTCGGGGGTTTTTGATTATTCGTCTGCCCATGCCATGCTCGATCAGGTGAATGCGAGCCGACAGGCTTCCGGACTGGCTCCTCTGGCCTATGACTACAATCTCGAATGGTTTGCCAAGACACGGGCGGCGGAGCTGACGATTCTCAACGCCCACGAACGCCCGGACGGCACGCTGCATCCTTACGGGGAAAACTACAGCATTGGCTGGTCTTCAGTGTCCCAGGCCATGAGTTCTTTCCTTGCCTCCCCCTCGCATTCAGCCAATATTTTCGGGGGCTACAGCAGCATGGCAGCAGCCGTTTTCAGCTCCGGCGGCAGCACATATTGGGTGCAGATTTTTGCCTCGGGCAGTGATCCTGGCGTGCCCAACGGACTCAGCGGTACTTCTTCGGAAAGTCTCAAGGTCAATGTTTCCGACGCTCAGGCCGGGTTGGCCGGGAATTACGACGACAATCTCAAACTCCAGGTGGGAAGCTATATCATCGTTAAAGCCGGAGTTAACGGTCAGATGGTCAGCGGCAGCTGGTCAAGCAGCGATCCTTCGGTGGCCACTGTCGATCAAAATGGAAAAGTTGTCGGCGTGGCTCCCGGTTCAGCCGTGGTAACCGGCTCCTTTGGCGGAACGACAAAAACCATCCTGGTTCAGGTGGGATCCTCTCAGGGGAGAGTTGCCCCGCAGCCTCCAGCGGTTCAGAATACGCCGCAGCCCCCTGTGGCAAGCGCCGATCCGCTTCCTGAAACACCCACGGAAGGAGCAAGTGACACGACTGCAGAGCCTTCGGAAACGGTGGCAGAATCAGCCGCGGAAAGCGCCCCTGAAAGTTCGCGGGAAACTCAGACCTCACAATCTGAAAAAGCCTCAAAAAAAGCCTCAACAACGGGCAAGGCAGCAGGAAATGCAAAGAAAACGGCAAGCAAGACAAAAAGCTCGCAGACACAAAAGACTGATCTCAGTTCTGCCGCAGAAAAACGCACGCGCAGCATGGTCGATACAGCTGGTCAAATGGGGAAGGGGAAAGCTTCGTCGCCCCTCCGCCTTGCCCTCGTATTTCTGGCAGGCACGGGTCTCGTCGTCTCGTCGCTGGTCTTTGTGCTGAGCCTGCGGAAAAATCTCAGCCACTAATTTGCAATGGTCTGGCTTCTTGCCAGTCAACCTCCAGCAGGTAACTGGGCGCTCGCCAGACATTCGTCAGCTGTCCGTCGGCGACTCATTAAGCACAAGCCAGCCATTCCTGAGCTTCCAGCCACTTCCAAACTTAAATCGCTTTAATCATATGTTCGATGAAAATTTTCAGACCCAGAGCGATCAAAATCAGCCCGCCCAGCACACGCGAACTGTACTGAAAGCGCTGACTGAGCTTTTTCCCGAGGAAGGCTCCGGCCAGGGAGAGCGTAAAGGTCGTCATACCGATCAGCAGTACGGCAGGTAAGATGGAAAGTCCATCGCTGAAGGCCAGACTGAGGCTCGCCGCCAGAGCGTCGATGGAGGTTGCGATGGACAAAAGCAGCAAACGTTGCAGACTAAGTCCTTCAACAGGGCAGTTAGGAGCTTCAGGATGGCGCAGGCCCGTGAAGCCTTCGCGCAGCATATTGAAGCCGATCAGGCCGAGCAATATGAGGGCGATCCAGTGATCGTAAGGTTTTAAGAGAGATGCCATACTGCGACCCAAAGCATAGCCGATCAGCGGCATGAGCGCCTGGAAAAAGCCAAAAAAGGCCGAAATCTCAAGCCCTTCGCCCAGCCTCATTTTTTCGCCGCTGCATACCCCAAGGCTGATCGCTGCGGCCATCGCATCAAAAGAGAGACCGACCCCCATGATAAAAATCTCCAGAAAACCCATGTTCCACCCTCCTGAAGCCTCTTTTCTGTTACGATCATAGACAGCCGCAGCGCTGACGGCAAGCAGAAAAGCGTAAAAAGCAGTTTGCCTCATTCAGCATACCGAATCCAGCAGCACAGCCGTAAGAGAAAATGACCTTTTCGCGTCGGTCACGTCGGCAAGCTGCATTTACCCGTCGAGCCTTGTTGGCAATAGTTTAAGCTCAGAATTTCTGGCCACAGAGCGAATTTCTGGCCATGGAAAGAATTTCGGACTATGGAGTGAATCTCGAGCCGTTGAGTGCCCGAGATAAAATCCGTGAGAGGATGATTTTTAGTGAAAGCTGAAGAAAAGAAGAAGCCTTTGCAGAGCAAAAATCCAGGCAGCCAGTGTCCCTGCGCGAACACGCAGAGCCCGGCTCAGATTTCCAACAGGAAGGGCCGGATATATGGCGATCAAAGCGGGGTCTGGGAAAAACAGCTGCCGCATGACCACGGCCAGAAAGCCTGTTTGGATCGTTTACAGCAAAGCCTCGATGATGTCGAAGATTTTCAGATCGTCTCCGAACTCTTTAAGCTGCTCGGCGACGGCAGCCGCCTGCGCATTTTCTGGCTGCTTTGCCATTGCGAAGAGTGCGTCATCAACATTTCCGCCATGATGAATATGAGCAGTCCGGCCGTCTCTCACCATCTGAGGCAACTCAAAAATAAGGGCCTCATCAGCTCGCGCCGCGAGGGCAAGGAGGTCTACTACCGGGCCGCGAAGAATCCCAGGGTACTGGTCCTGCACGAAGGGATAGAAAAAATGATGGAAATAGCCTGCCCCTGGCGGGCTTAAAACTCTTTCCTTTATGTGGCGTTGAGTATGTGGCGCTGAGTTGGGAGTTTCTTTTCCGGCCGCTTTCGTCATCAAGTGAAGCCCGAATTGAGGCGCTCATGTATTTGTGAGCTTCGGCTACAGCGTGCCCCACTCTCAAGCGGCCCACGACTGAGGTCTGTGCGTTAGCTACGGAGCCTCGGTTCCTGCTGTTTCCGGCGTTCGCGACGGTTCCGGAGCGGTCTCGGTCTGCCCCAGCACAAAGGCATTGTAGAAGGCCAGGCAGAGTTGGCCGATGGAAGCTTCCGGGTCGAGTATCCCGTCGCTAAAGACGGCAAAGGCAAAGGGTTTTGTCGCCGAGAGGCAAAGCCCGATGTCATGGTAGTACGACCCCAGCTTGCCATATTTCTGGGCCACGGCTTCGGGCAGCCAGGCCTGTGCCATGTTCTGATAGCTATTGTTTTGCATATCGGCCAGCAGGGTTTGATAGCCGGGTATTTCCAGCCTTTTATCGTAAAGCTCCTTGAGAACCGTGACACTCTGGCGCGCCGTCAGCTCTTTGGTGCCGTTGTAGTTCAGGCCATAGCGTTTATCCAGAGCAATGACCAGCCAGCGCTCCGGCACGCGCCCTTCCCAATAGCGGTAAATCATGTGATTGGCGACATTGTCCGATTCAGCAATGCTGTAATGCAGCAGATTGGCGAGTGAAAAGCTTGCCCCGACACCAGCCGTGAACACTGTGCCTTCGGCTCCTTCGAGGTCGTCCTCTTCCACGGTCATCACTTCGTTGAGATCTGCCTCGCCGCTCGCCACTTTCTCATAGGTAAACATGGCCGCCATCATCTTGATAGTACTGGCGGCTTCAAAAGGTGCGTCGACATCAAGGCCAATCGTTTCACCTGTAGCAAGATCGGTAAACGCACAGGAGAAATGCGAGTCGTCGTTCAGCCCCAGCTCGGCCATCTTCGCGCGCAAAGTGGCGATGATGGCAGCGCGATCCATCTGCCCCTCACCCTCATAAAAAGTGGGTTTCGTCGGCGGCTGGGTGGCTTTGGTCGTGCGGCGCGTGGTCGGCACAGTCGTGGGCACGGTGGTCGTATTCAAAGCGGCCAGCTCACTGGAACTCAGCTCGCGAATACTCTCAGAAGCTCCCGGCTTTGCGCGAAACGTATTTTCCTCAATGCCCACCCAGCTCGTGCAGCCGCTGAGCAGCAAGCTGCATAAAAGCAGGCTGCACAAGAGCACACTGCATAAAAGCAGACCAGGTTCCTTCCTCAAGCTCCATTTCCAAAACCTCAATTTTCGTAAGTCCAATTTACGAAATCCCGATTTACAAAACCTCAATTTTCGAAAGTCCAATTTACGAAAGCCCATGCTGCCCCTCCTGCGTTTTATCCGCAACCTTTATCCACGACTTGTACCCACAACCCTTATCTGCAACCTTTATCCGCAACATAGGATTCCACCTGTGGTTTATCTTTTCCTTATTAAGAATTCTTCTTGAATCAGCTTTAACGAATCAGCATTAACGATCTTTAGCAAAAGAATAACACAGAACCCTCCTTAACTCGTATAAATGAAAGCAAGCTTATGATTGTGAATGAAGAGCTTGATAAACTGTAATATGTCATCAATTGATTGCAATTGTTTCTTTAATGCGAGATAATTGACTTAAGATGAGAAAGGACGGTGAGAACTCATGGCAAACACCTTAGTTCAATTCAGAGCCGATGAAACGGAACGCTCACTGGCGATACAGATTCTGAAAAAGCTCGGCATGGATCTTCCCACTTACCTGAGAATGTCCATGTCCCGTCTGGTCAGCGAAAAAGGCATTCCCTTTTCTATGAAACTTGATTCTCAAAGCGAAAACAAAGGGACGCAAGCCTTGAAACGCGCAAGCCGCATTGCCGAAGAATATGGCATTTCCGAAATGAGCCTTGAGGAAATTAACGAGACCTAAACTTATGACTTAAAGAAAAAAAGAACCGAAACGGTCAGAAATGACCCGTTTCGGTTCTTTTAGTAAAAAGCTTAGCCTTCGACCTTAATGCGGCCGTCGGCTTCGTAAGAGAACTCGCCCTTGTCGCCCATCAGCTTGACGATGAAATCCTTCAGGATATCGACCATCAGGCCTTCGAGCTGAACTTGCTCTTTGCCTTCAAACATGCTGTAACCATCGCCGCCGACGGCCATAAAGTCGTTGGTGGCGAGACTGTATTCTTTGCTCTCGTCGAGCGCTTCGCCCTTGACCATAATATCCTGAACTTCGTATTTGTCGCCGTTTTTGACAAGTTTATACGTGAGGCCGGCCACCTGCGGGAATTTTCCGGCGGTTTCAGGATAGGCGTCGGTGCCGTAAACGAGGGCGTCCCTGATGTCTTTGCCGCTCACTTTAATCACTGTGACCAGGTTGCCGAAGGGCAGGACGGTGAGCAGATGACCCATGGTGATCTGGCCTGCGGGAATGGAGTCACGAATGCCGCCGCCGTTGGAGATGGCGCAATCGGCCTGAGTCGCATCGAGCATGGCATCGAGAATGAGGTCAGAGAGGTTGGTTTCCTGCGTGCGCACGTGTTCGCGCAATCCATCGAGATCACTCGACAATTTGCCGACTTCGACCGAGGTAAAGCGCTCATTTTCAGCCTCGATGGCGTCGATGCTGCTGACAATGTCGGGATTTTCTTCGTATTGCTGGGCCCCGGCAAAGTCGATCAGCTGAGCCTTTTTCTCCGTGACCTTGCCGTCGACAAAGCTGAGCGTGACCGCGCCGATATGCTCGAAAAAGTTGCCGGTCTGAGCGATGAGGCTGTCCTTGTAAACTTCTCCTTCGGGCAGGAGGGTGTGGCTGTGGCCGTCGATCACGAGGTCAATGCCTTCGACACGGTCCAACACATATTTGGAGGTGTAGGTGGATTCATCATCAACGCCCAGATGGCAGAGCATGATGATCGCATTGACGCCTTCGGCCTTGAGCGCTTCCACTTCTTTCGCAGCGCTTTCTGCGGGATCGGCAAAGTCGAGGCCTTCGGTGTTCTTCGGGTTGGATTTGACCTTTGTTTCCGGAGTCGCGAGGCCAAACACGCCGATTTTCAGATCGCCGAAGCTGAAAACCTTGTGTCCCTCGAGCAGAGGACTGCCGTCTGCTTTCAGAACATTGGCGGCGAGAATGGGGAAGTCAGCCTCTTTAACATTCAGATCGAGGCCCTCCTGGCCATAGTTAAAATCATGGTTTCCGGGAGCCATGGCCATGATTCCCGTGTCATTCATAATGCGAATCATGCTCTGGCCCTGTGAAAGGGTGGCAAAGTTTGTTCCGTGCGTGCAGTCGCCCGCATCGAGGACGAGCACCCGATCCTCATTCAGCTCTTTCATTTTGTCGATGAGGGTTTTATAGCGGGCGTAGCCGATGGCTCCGCTTTCGATTGGAAAGCCATCTTTGCCGGGGCCGTGATCGCCGATGGCGCGGCCGTGAACATCGTTGGTGTGAAGAATCACGAGATTAACTGGAGCGGCATTCTCTTCGGCGGCAACTTGCAGGCCAAAGCCGACGAGCATGCTGAAGAAGAGAGCGAAGCTGAGCAAAATGCTCAGAAGTGCTTTGCGGTGGTTCATCTTTATACCTCCTTTTTCTGCTTCGTCCCGAGGTCTTCGTGAGGTTCGGTGATCTTTCCTCATCACAGGACGAGCTGTCAGACCTGACCCTGCTGAGTCGTGCAGAGGCTTCAGCAAAGCAGGTTTTCATATTGACAGCATACCAAATATAGCGGCTTCCGTGGAGTAATCTGGCTGCATTTTTTCATCTCATAAAATTTGCTGGAGCGTTCGGGATACAAGAACTTGAGGAGCGAATCGATGGGATATTTCCTACCGATTCGCTCCCTTTGATGTGGAACTTATTTTTTCACTTTCACGACACCCTGTAAGCGTATAGGATATATTGACAAAGACCTGATGACCGAGTAATTTAATTTTATATCATATATGGTTTAAAGTCCTAACTGGGTTTAAACCACTAAAGCAAGGAGAATTGTGCATATGAAGTTCTTACCCCCCCCCCC
>QWCB01000488.1_pt1 | contig 44133 bp, 27 predicted proteins | sample 1972511 | NCBI WGS metagenome assembly QWCB01 (sample SAMN09866719, study PRJNA288562) | Human gut metagenome isolate term5_stool, whole genome shotgun sequencing... | isolation source: gut | host: Homo sapiens | place: USA: California | reverse complement strand
AAAGAATAATCTATTTTCAGTTTGTCCTATTGTTAATAAAGGCAAATGCTATAAAAGAATGTCCTTTAATGCCTTGCTCATCAGCTTCTGACGTTTCTCCATAAACTCTTCAAAGTTTGCAAGTTCATAAGAAATATCACTAGGAAGGTACTTAGCATTTTCTCTATTCTCAGTAACCTTCAACCAATCGACAAGTGGTGTCGCATTCTTGGATTCATTCTCTCTACCTTCCAACAATTGAAGGTTTGCTAATGTATTCCTTCTTCTACGCCAATCTTCTTTAGTATCATCATCAATCACTGTTCCGTCCGGCAATACTAAGTCTTTAATCTTGCCTTCTTCAAATCCCGTATACGGATACATATGATCTTGATGGAATCCCTTCTGACTATATTTCAAATTTGGATACAGAAGAGATAACAACATAAATGTATAGGCACCAATCTCATATGAGTCAAACATTGCATCAATCTCATCCACAGTATATCTAAGAGTTCTGTCACCTGTGAATCTAATCCCATTTAGATTTTTCATGCTAAATGAATGAGATGGCGCTGCCTTCAATGCCTCTTTTATGCTTGTCAGTGCAGAGTTTGACGCAGTACCAAAAATCTGTCTTACCTGTGCGATTACAATATATTTTCTTAATTCAGCTTTACTGCTCGAATCAAAATTACCGCCTTTGTATCTGTAGTAAACCATGGGAGAAACAGCCACATAAGAAATCATGTTCTCCGAATTAAATCCGAACTCATTTAACAAATCAACTGTATCCTTGATAGCTTTTCGGATTGAATCCCAGTTTTCTTTGATTTTTAATACACTGTCTTTTTTGAATGTTTCTACTTTTAATGCTACGGACATATCTAAAAGATACAAACAGGTACGCATTATAAAGTCATTAGAGAACTTGAATCCTTCGCCTTTCTTATTTATTTCAGAAAGCAACTTATCAATTTCATCCCTTGCCTTATCCCAATGAGAAACAATAGTAGAGAATAATAAGTCACTCTTTGAAAGAACGGTTCCACCAGAATTTACTCTAACGAAAATATCCAATACACTGTCTATCGAATCTTTTTCTACTTCAAAGTAGTTGATGATTTCATCAGTAACCAGTCTTGTGTGCAAGAGAGAAATATTCTTTGTTGCGACTTTGTCGGTTGCCCATCCATTAGGAATGATGACCTCTGTTAATAAATCTTCAGCTGAATACTTAAGGATATCTTTTACCAAATACCAAAGCTTATCGTCCTTATTCTTTGTAGCCTCTTCTGCTGTTAAAAATCTAAACTCGAAAGAAATGTCTTCTTCATCAGTTTTTTCACTGTGCAAATCAAAGTACAGTTCTTTCTTCGGAAATGCATCATCATTCTTCCATCTTTTGTTTGGAAGTTTTCTGCTCATACTTCCTTGCAAAGCTATGTATAGAGAAGTCAATCTCTGCTGGCCATCCAAAACTGCCCAGATTGTTTCATCTCCACTACCAACCGGAAACGGCTGTGGTGCAGCCGGATTCTTATAAGCATCTCTATCATGGTAATCTTTTATAAATTCATACATTGAATACTCTTTTTGGTTCACAATAGTCTTCTTAACTCTCCAAAAAAGAAAAGTTCCAATAGGATATCCAAGCATGATAGAATCCATTAATCTTGTAATCTGTGAATCTCCCCACACATATTTTCTTTGAATAGCAGGAAGGTAGACTCTTCTACTATTTGCATCATCTATTATTGCTCTAATGCTTTTCTTTTCGTATGCCATGATTTACCTCACTCATCACTCGTTTTTATCTGTTCTCCATCATTTCAAACCTTTTTACACTTTTACTTCTGTGTCTTAGTCAACAGAACTACCGTCTCCACGCGCCTTATAAATGTTTTGAAAAAGATTTTCACCCGACAGCGCACGGGAAAACATACTTCCTAAGCCGCCGCCACCGGACGTGGACATCTCCATGTTCGGCGTCATCCAAACCATAGAACCCGCTTCCGTGAACATCTGTTCGCCATTCGATAACTGACAAATGACCACGGGAAAATTATCCCCTTTTATTTCGTACTGCATACTTATCCCCCCTTTTTCCGGAAATGCCGATTTTTCTTTACCCATCGTACCATTTTTTCGTACAAAAAATCCCACCTTGTTTACAAGGTGGGAGTACGCTTCGTCTGCCAATTCCAGAACGATTCGCCGTTCAATACCGCTTATTGCACGTAAACATCCAGATGGTTACCACTCGTTCCACGGTCATAAATCTTTCCGTAATGACCGAACGGCGTGGGATATACCGTGCCGAGCGGAGCACTGCCTGCTAAGACGATGTAGCCGTCTCCATCGCAAACGTACCCGTTGGCGTTGACATGGCGACCGGGAATGGAAAGTCCACCGCCGGGCAATACGCTCTGGGAATAGTACGTGTATTTGTAATCGGAATAGTAAACAACCCCTTGGAATTGAAACTCGCCCAGCGTATACAGCATCGGGCTGGTCGGCGAAGGATCGTGCGTGCCCTTCAGTACGACTTCCTCTTCCGCTTTCTTGGTGACAGTGTCGGAAAGAACTACTTTTTCAACGGTCTTGCCATTTTTGAGCACCATCTTCGTCACTGTCTGCCGATTTCCGGCAACGCCGGCTTTCTTCACCTTGGTTTCACCGATGTTCATCTCGTCAGTTTCCTTGGTCTTCGTCTTGAACGGAATCGCTTGGTTGTCAATAATCATGCGCGTCTCAATGTGATCCACATGTACGGTATCGTCATTATGCAACGCTTCGGAACGCGCCGGAGAAATGACGTCATCCTGATCGACAGCAATGTCATTTTCTTCCAGAAAATCCCCCACCGTCGTCGCATAGGTGACCTTGGTCTGACGATTTTCGCCGTCATGGAGAGTAACGGTCTTTTTCGTCTTGATTTGTAAGTGCATTCCATCAAAGACATCATCGTCCATCTCTACGCTGAGCTTAGCATCTTCCAAGTCCGCCAACTGTGCATCGGCAAGCGCTTCTCTCAGCGTTTCTTTGTTGGTAACCAGCTCGATGGCTTCTCCATTATAATTGAGATGTACGGTTTTCGGACGCTGCGCGTAGACAATACCGCCGGTAATGGCGCTCAACGTCAAGACGCCCGCCAAAAAAAGCGCACGTCGCTTTGCTGCGTGTTTTTTGTTCATGTTGCCTCCCTCCTCGTGGTCAGCGAGGACGCTCGATACCACAGGATGGTCAGTCCTTTTCGGATGGTCGAGATCCGAAAATGGTAACGGCGCTGTTATCTTTGTAATCTTTTTGTTACTAAATTCTTTCCCATTATAGAGACGTTCTTATTTCTTTGCAAACGCAAACCCGTTTTTTGCGCAAAAAAGGGGCGATTTATTACAATAATGTAACAATTCGTCCCTTTTTCCACGATTATTTCCGTGCTAAAACGGTTATTCAAAAATAAACCTACCTATGAATGGCTGCCGCGCGACGCTTCCCGCAGCTGATAAACCTCGTTGCGGCTTCTGCCGGAAAGCGCGATCACCTCTTTCATCGCCGCTTTTGCGGAAAGTCCCTGTTCCTCTTTCTCCCTCAAGGCTTCGATAACCTCTTCATCCTTCCAAGAGGAAGGCTCTTCAGCAGGGGCAATCACTACGGCAAATTCGCCTTTTTCCGTTATCTCTGCCGTTTGCGCTTCTTCGCCGGTAAAATGCAGAATTTCTTCATACTGCTTGCTCCATTCCCGAAGAACGGCAAAAGATCGGTTTTTCCAGCGTCCGCCAAGTTCTGCCAATGTTTGACGAATGCGATGGGGCGATTCGTAGCAAATGGCGGCAAGAGGAAAAGTATCCAACAGCTTTAGCATCTCTTCACGCGCTTTGCCTTTTCGTGGCAAAAAACCGAAAAAAGCAAAACGTCCATCGCCGAGTCCGGCAGCCACCGCTGCCACCGGCACCGCCGATGCGCCCGGAAGTACCGTATAGGGAATGTCCTTGGCAATCGCCTTGCCCACCAATACACCACCCGGATCGGAAACGCCGGGCATACCAGCATCCGAAATCACCGCCACATGCTCCCCCTGCTGCACGCGCCTCAACAACTCCTCTGCGCGCGCCTGTTCATTATGTTGGTGGTAGGAAAGAAGCGGACGATGAATGGCGTAGGATTCGAGAAGCAAAACAGAATGGCGCGTATCTTCACACGCAATGACATCGGCCTTGCGCAGTACGTCCAAGGCACGAAGCGTCATGTCCCGTCGGTTGCCAATAGGGGTCGGCACAAGATAGAGCATTCCTGCTCCCTTTTTCGATACATGCACATCGGTCATCGTTTCCTCCTTTCCGGTAGAGATGGTCTACACGAAAAACGCACCCTGTTAAGGAAGCACAGAATGCGTTCCTCCTAAAACGCGGATTTGGGCATAAAAAAAGGAAGTGCTCATTGAGCACCTCCTGTCTGCGCTTAGGCTTCCGGTTCGATGGCGCCTGTCGGGCAAGCACCGGCGCAAGATCCGCAGTCAATGCAAGCATCTGCATCGATTACGTAGATATCGCCTTCGCTAATCGCGCTGACCGGGCACTCGCCAATGCAGGTGCCGCAAGCAATACACGTATCATGAATTACATAAGCCATGTTTCATCCTCCTCCAAGAAATTTACTCCATCGACAGCCTACGCTGTCACAAAATTATCATAGTCATTCCCCAAAGCCCTGTCAAGAATCAGCGCCGCCGTCCTCTTCGACGGGGACGCGCCTTGACGCGCCCTTTTTGGGCGTAACGCTCCGGAGAGGAAGATTCAGCGGTTGCCGCTGTATCCCCTTCCGATGTCATCACCACTACGGCATTGTTTTGGGACGAAGAAGCACAGTTTCCGCAGCAGCATGGCATCGGTGCTTCATTATTCTGCAGATTTTGGGAATCCGATTGCTCCGACGGCATCTTCTGCCCTTCGGGAATAAATTCATGTTCTTCCAAATCACGCTCATCGCGCAATTCGGGACGGGGCTGTCCTTTTTTACGCTTTGCCAGCACTTCAATGGCACTAACCGCATAATACTTCTCGTCTTCGGAACCATCCGCCTTGTATACATGCACGCGAACGCGCGTTTGCAAAACATCTCGATCGACCACATACCCCTGACCGTCTTCGGTCAAAACCAGTGTTCCCTTTGCCGGAACACGCTTGGTATTGCGCAGATAATGATCCTGTTCGTAGTTGAGGCAGCACATGAGTCGTCCGCAAACGCCCGAAATCTTCGTCGGATTCAGCGAAAGCCCCTGTGTTTTTGCCATTTTTATGGATACCGGCACAAAATCGCGCATGTAGCGACGACAGCACACCGGTTGTCCGCACTGTCCCAAACCGCCAATCATCTTTGCCTGATCTCGCACCCCAATCTGACGCAATTCTATGCGGGTATGAAAACTTTGGGCAAGATCGCGCACCAAGGAACGAAAATCTACACGGTCTTCTGCTGTGAAATAAAAAATCAGTTTATCACGGTCAAAGGTATACTCCGCATCTACGAGCTTCATTGCCAAACCGTGTTCCTCAATTTTTATGGCGCAAATTGCCAGCGCATCCTGGGCAAGACGGCCGTTTTCTGTCATGGTTTCCGCATCGGCTTCATTCGCTTTTCGCACGAGCGACGCCACTGCCGGCGGAAGCAACTCCTCCGGAAGCGTAATATTCTCTATACAAATCGTTCCGTATTCAACACCACGATCGGTTGCAACGATGACATTTTCATCCTTCGCGACGACTTCACCCTGCGGATTGGCATAGGTGATTATACCGGAGCGTTGAAAACGAACGCCGATCACTTCTGTCATTCGTTATTCCCCACTATCTATTTTTATTCTCTTCTCTACCGAGATGCAGAAAAAAGTGTTCCCAAGCCATCGTCGCATTGACGTTGCCTTCCAAAAGGCGACTAAGTTCTTCCCGTTGCATAAGGGCGATACTGATCGCTTCCGTGGTCACCTTTTCTGCACTTTCCCGGACGCGCGCACGGCGTCCCGGTGTCAAAAATGAATCGTTTCCTACGCTTTTATATTGTAGCATATCCGCCAAAAGGGCATGGAGCGCATCAAGAGAATCGTTCTTGCGTTCCACCAGCGAAAGAAGCGTGTCCCGACGATCAAATACCACGGCTCCCTGCCCGGCAAATCCGGCGCGAACCAGAGCAAATAACGCCTTTTCTTCCTCTTCGGTCAATAACGCGGACTTGGAAAGCTCTTCCGACAACGAAGGCGAGACTTCATCAGACAAAGCGTTCGCCATCGTTCTATGCGACGGAACAACGAGCACGCGACAACGGGAACGAACGGTGGCGAGCAGCTTTCGACTGTTTTGCGCCACCAAAATCCAAACCAGATAGGCAGGCGGTTCTTCCAGTGCCTTTAACAGTGCATTCTGCGCCTCTTGGCGCATATTGTCCGCATAATCCAACAAAAAAACACGATAGCGACTCGCTAACGGCTGTTGATACAACGAAGCCGTCAGCGCGCGCACCATCGCGATAGAGATTTTCTCTTCGATTTGCTCCGTCAAATCGCGAAACGCCAACGCTTGTTCGGTATCCACGGAGCCGTCCTTTGTCTCTTTCAACAGATGCCCTGCAAAAGCACGAGCAAATGCGATCGCTTCCTCTCGATTGCCTTCTATAAGATAAGCATGAGAAACCTCTTCGGAAGAAGAAGGAAACAACTGCCGCCAATCCGGCGGCAAAGAGGATGAAGCAAGTCTGCTCATAGTCGATACATCTGGTCAATATCCAATTGAAATACGGTGGCACCGCCCACCTCAATTTCAATCGGAATGGACGAATAGGAGCTGGGATCAATTTGCGGACTCATCATGGGCGCAATCGTCTTACGACGAGAGCAGTTTCGGCGAATGATATGCAATGCCTCTTCTACCTGCATCTCTTCCACGCCGAGAAGCAACGTTGTATTTCCGCTCTTAAGAAATCCGCCGGTAGAGGGCAGGCGTGTAACGCGGAACTGATTTTCCACAAGATCTTCGGTTAACGGTGCAGCATCGCTGTCCTGAACAATACAGACCAATAGTTTCATCGCGTGGCTCCTTTCTTGGTGCGTTATTGGTTTCGTCCGGTCGATAAAGCATCCTCAATAGCTTGCCATGCAGAAGAAATGACCACCTCCGCCGACTGAGACGCATCTACGACCACCACGTTTTCCATCGTGCGTAATGCCTGTTGGTAACCATTATAAACGTTTTGAAAAAATGCGTCACCCGCTTTCTCCAAGCGATCCTGTTCGACACGTCCGGCTTTTCGCCGCAGGACGGTCAAAGGATCCACATCCAAGAACAACGTTAAATCCGGCACTAAACCGCCTGTCGCATAGCGATTGATGGCAGAAACTTCTTCCAGACCAACACCGCGCGCAATGCCCTGATAAACAAGAGAACTTAATACAAAGCGATCGCTAAGAAGAATCTTTCCTTCCTCCAACGCCGGCAAAATCACTTCGCGCACATGCTGCGCACGAGAAGCGGCATAGAGGAGCGCTTCCGTCATGGGTGCCATTTCCTGATGCGCAGGGTCTAACAAAATAGCGCGTATTTTTTCGGCAATGGGCGTTCCGCCCGGTTCGCGCGTGTACAGCACCGGAATCTCTTTCTGTGCAAAACGCGCTTTAATGCCCTTTAGCACCGTGGTCTTTCCCGACCCGTCAGAACCCTCGAGAGCGATGAAAAAACCGCGCATTACCATTCCCCCTCTTCCTCTAAACGATCCACCGCTGAAAGCCAAGCGGTCGCCTGCACATCGGAAGGCATACGCCATCCGCCGCGCGGAGAAAGCGAAATCGGTCCCACCGAAATGCCATCCACCATGACCGATCGCTTAAACTGACTGGCGAAGAAGCGCGACAGCATTTTACGCAAAACAAAGAGCAGGGTGGCGGTAGAATAGTCGTCCGCGAACGCTTTCTGCGCTAATGCCAGCAGCTTGTCAGGCGCATAGCGATAGCGCAGGAAATAATAGAGATAAAAATCATGAATGGCATAAGGACCGATGACTTCTTCCGTCTTTTGCGCAATCTCGCCTTCCTCGCCCGGTAACAGCTCCGGAGAAATCGGCGTTTGCAGTATATCTTCCAACACCGTCCGGAAAGCAGGAAGACGCTTTGCCTCATAGGCGACGAGTGCCTGCACCAGCGTTTTGGGAATGGATCCATTTACCGAGAACATCGCCATATGGTCGCCATTAAAGGTAGACCAGCCGAGCGCACTTTCCGAAAAATCACCGGTGCCGACGTGAAGTCCGCCGTGCAAATTCGCCAAATCCATGAGAATCTGGGTGCGTTCCCGCGCCTGTGCATTTTCAAAAGCAACCGAGCGGTCTCCTTCCGCAAGACCGATGTCCTGAAAATGACGTTCCAACACCGGCGTAAGCGATATCTCCCGAAAATCGCAGCCGGAAAGCTCGCCCAACGCCGCCGCATTGCTTCGCGTGCGCTTACCCGTGCCAAAAGCCGGCATACTGATGAGATGAATGCCTTGTTTATCCCATCCGTCGAGGGCAAACGTGCGCAAAGTCACCAAGAATGCCAACGTGGAATCTAAACCGCCGGAAAGACCAATCCACGCCTGACGGGTCTTCACGTGCCGCATCCGCCGTGCCAGCGCACGAGCTTGTATCTGAAGAATTTCTTCGCATTCTTGTGCAGTATGCACCACAAACGGCGAGGAATCGACAACACACCATGCGGCGTGCCGACGTGGTGTCAAGGGCAGGGAAAGCGGATCTTTTTCTGCGTTTTCCTTCTCTTTCCGTGTCGTTTCTCTTATAGTGCCGTCCGTTTTTGTCGCTTCGCCATGCGTGGTAAATACGATGTCGGTATTTTCCTGTTCCTCACAGCTTGCCGCGATTTCATCCAAATCAAAATCATAATAAACGGCACTTTCCCCCAACACCGCATCGGGAAGCGGCTGTTTTGCGCCAAGACGAGACTTTGCGTCAAGATTTATCTCGTCAAGATTTGCCTCATCACGATGCGCCGCATCCTTAGCAAGAGGGGCTTGCGCAATGCGCTCCGTGCCGTAGAAAAACGGATCGCGTCCCAGTGTTCCGCCATCTGCCACCAATCGTCCGTTTTCCGCTAAAAGGCGATCCCCGGCGTATAGCGTATCGATGCCGGTTTCCTGTTCTCCTGCACCGGCAAGCACCACGCCCAAACCACGAGCGGAAAGCGCCGTAATCTGTTGCGCAAGGCGGCTCGCCTGCCCTACCTGCGCAGGAATGGCTGCCGGAATCAGCAGCAGATGGGTTTCTTCTTGCAACACCTCGTCCATCTTGGCAGAGGGCAAAGAATACAGCGTAGACACTGCGCAGCGACAGAGCAATGAACCATCATAGCGATTTCGGAAGGAAAAACGATCCGTATTCCGACACATCCCGTTTTGCACCACCACGATTTGTTCCGTCCATTGGTTCTGTACAAGGCGAACGACGCTTGTCACCAACGTGGGATGGGTGTTTCGACTGGCTTCTACGATAGCGTCCAGCGCATCTTCCGTTGCCGTCTGCAGCGTTTGCAGCGAAAAAAGGTCGCCGAGGGTTGCTCCCGTTAAAGCACACGCCGGAAGCACAACAACATCCGCCCCTCGTTCGTCCGCTTCGCTAAGCACCTGCCGAATTTCTTCCGCATTCGCCTGCGGATCGGCAGGATGCAAAGGAGGCGTCGCCGCCGCTACACGTATCCAACCTCGCATAATTCCTCCTCCATCGTATCCTTTACTGCGGCTTATTGCCGAGACAGTACGAGTAAATCCAGCCTTCCTGTTTTGTGCCGTCTTTTTTCACGGCAATGCCTTGCACCCAGACCGCATCATCCACCATTTTTGCCTGTTTGACGATGAATTTTTCGCCCGGATTTACCGTAAAGAGAATACTGTTCTGTGTACCGCCGTCACTGCGGACATTGGCATCATCTTCCACCAAGAACGTCTTTCCGATCCAGGTGTCCGGTTTCTGATAATCCGCGTCGCCTTCCGTAAGCGGCTTGATGCTTTCCTCTTCTGCGCTGGATTGTGCGGCATCACTACTTTGCGCAGCCGAGGATTCTTGTGGGGCTTCCGTATCGCTTTCCTGTATCGAAGAGGATTCCCGAACGTCTCCGACCGTGTGATCACTCATCGCATCAATAAAGAAGGATGCGGCAAACCAAAGAATCAGCAACAAAAAGGCGACGCTCGCCACCGAAATCATCATACGGGAAGAACCCAATTTTTCACCGGATGCGCCCTTTTTGGCATCCATTCGTTGGGACGGATGCCCATTCGGGGACTTGCCGACTTGGTTGGTTCGGCTCTTCGCCGCGCTCACGCCGGCTTGACGATGGCGCTTTTCTGCCTCTTGACGGCGTTTTTCCGCTTCACGCCGCTTGCGCAGCTCTTCGGCTTCGGTTTTACGAATCAGCGCATCCATTGCCGGTGTATCGCTTTGCGAACCGCGCGGAAGAGGCTTGGGAGCAGCATTCTTTTTTGTGCCTGCCGCCGGTTTCTTCTTTGCCGCCGTCGTGCCCGGCGCATCCGGACGAATCGGTTTTATCTTTTGCAGATACGTTTTATTGCCTGCCGCCTTAACCGTCGGAGGACGTTCCATGCGTCTCGTTCGATCCTCTCTTGCGATGGGCTTATACTCTTCGTTTCGCAACCTCTTCCTCCTTTCGCTTTCGTTTTGCTTTGCTTACTCGTCGTCTTCCGACCCGAAGCTAATGCCCACCGATCGCGCTTCGCGAATGAGCGGATGATCCGTCGGCACCGCCTTTAATTTTCCTGCTGTCTCACTGAGCGGAATCGTGCTGGTTTCTCCCTTTTTGAACACCACGAGAACGCCAAATTTTCCTTTCATGACAGCTTCTGCGCCTGCCGCGCCGCAGCGTGTCGCAACTAAGCGGTCATACGGGGTCGGCGATCCGCCGCGCTGCATGTGCCCCGGAACGGTGACACGCACTTCCGCTTGAATATGCTTTTCAATCTCCTCTGCTAAATGATACGCCACAGAGGTCGTTGTTCGTTGCGAAAGAGTCTTTTTGTATTCCTTTTTGCTTAGCTGCGCCTCTTCCACCGATTTTGCGCCTTCCGCGACGGCAATGATGGTAAAACGATGATCCTGACTGCGGCGACGGGCAATGCCACGACAAATGGCATCTACGGAATACGGAATCTCCGGTAACAGGATGATGTCCGCTCCGCCCGCAATGCCGGCGTATAGCGTCAGCCAGCCCACTTTATGCCCCATAATTTCGACGATAAAAACACGGCTGTGCGAGGCGGCAGTGGTATGCACGCAATCAATCGCATTGGTTGCCACTTCCAATGCGGAGTGGAAGCCGAAGGTCAGCTCTGTCCCGTATAAATCGTTGTCGATGGTCTTGGGCAAAGCAACGACATTTAAGCCGTTTTCGGATAGAAGCTGCGCCGACTTAATCGATCCGTTTCCGCCTAAAACAACCAGCGCGTCCAACTTCAGACGAGCATACGTGCCTTTCATCAGCTCGATTTTATTCATGCCGTTTTCATCCGGATTGCCCATTTCCTTGAAACTCTGGCGGCTGGTACCCAATATCGTTCCGCCGCGCGTCAATAATCCGGAAAACTGATCGGCACTCATCTCCACATATTCGTTATACATCAGCCCCCAATAGCCGTTCACAAAACCATAAATGGTTGCGTCGGGGTTCAGGCGAAACAGCGCCTTGGCAAAGCCGCGCATGGTGGCATTGAGACTCTGGCAGTCGCCACCGCTGGTTAAAATTCCGATTCTTTTTTTCATAGCTTCCTCCGTGTTCCCTGCCCAATGATGCTGTTATTTTATCATAGCCCCCACGTCGCCGCACCCTGCATACGCCACAAGGGGAAGAGATTGCGCATCCCTCGGCAGGTCGAACTAACGCACCCCGTCTGCGCCCTTCGGCATAAAACGCAGAGCAGAGAGACGTGCTATACTGTGAAGAGACAAGAAAAGCACCAATCCGGAAGGGAGTAACGTATGGCGGCGAAAGATTTGCGTCACAAAGGATTTGAAGAGCGGCGTGAAGAAGCAATGGAAAAGATTCTTCATCTTGATCCATGGCTGAATACCTATCGGAATGACCTAAAGCTCCGCATGGATAACCTCGAAACCAAACGGCATCTTTTGTTGGGCGAGGGCGGAAGCCTGCGTGAATTTGCTAATGGACATCATTATTACGGCTTTCATCGCACGGAAACCGGCTGGGTATACCGCGAGTGGGCACCTGCTGCGCATCTCCTGTTTTTAGTAGGCGATTTCAATCAATGGCAGCGCTATACGCATCCCTTGCATCGCAATGAAAACGGCGACTGGGAAATCCGTCTTGAAGGGCATGATGCTCTCAAGCATGGACAGCGCATTAAAGTGATGGTGCAATACGATTACGAAGACCACTTTAAGATTCCGCTCTATTGCCGTCGCGTGGAACAGGAAGTTCATGCGGACGGTTCGGTTGACTGGATGGGCATTGTTTGGGCTCCCGAAGAAGAATATGCCTGGGAAGACCAGGATTTCAAACCTGCCAAAGGCGCACCGCTCATCTATGAAGCACACGTCGGTATTGCCCAAGAAGAGGGCGTAATCAGCTCTTTCCGTCAATTTGTGGAATTTACCCTGCCGAAAATTAAGCGTGCCGGATACACGGCTGTTCAACTCATGGCAATCATGCAGCATCCTTATTACGGCAGCTTCGGTTATCACGTTTCCAATTTCTTTGCCGTTTCCAGCTGGTTCGGAACACCGGACGACTTCAAGTATCTCGTAGACTCTGCTCATCAGCTCGGCTTGAGTGTGTATATGGATCTCGTCCATTCCCATGCAGTGAAAAATACAGTGGAAGGCATCAACCAATTTGACGGTACGCAGGAACAGTTTTTCCTTTCGGGCAATGCCGGCTTTCATCGTGCATGGGATTCTATGTGCTTTGATTACGGTAAACCGGAAGTGCTGCATTTCCTGCTCTCCAATCTGAAATACTGGATGGAAGATTACCATTTGGATGGTTTCCGCTTTGATGGGATTACCTCGATGCTTTTCCACGACCATGGGCTTGGCACGGCATTTGATACCTATGACAAATACTTTTCGCTCAATACCAACATTGACGCTGTTTCGTATCTGACCCTTGCCACCGAGCTTGTCCATGAAATCAATCGGGACGCGGTACTCATTGCGGAAGATATGAGTGGAATGCCGGGATTATGCCTGCCTCCGGAGAGCTGCGGCATCGGTTTTGATTATCGTCTTTCCCTCGGCATTCCCGATTTATGGGTCAAACTCATGCAGACCAATGATTATGACTGGTCCATGCACAAAATTTACTATGAGTTGACCACACGTCGTCCGAAAGAAAAGAAAATCGCCTATACCGAAAGCCATGATCAGGCGTTGGTAGGCGATAAAACGCTATTTTTCTGGTTGGCGGATGAGCAAGCCTACTGGCATATGCGTAAGGACGACGACAATTTCATCATTGATCGCGCCATTGCCTTGCACAAGATGATGCGCTTCATCACCCTGACGACCGGTCAGGACGGCTATCTCAATTTCATGGGCAATGAATTCGGGCATCCCGAATGGATTGATTTTCCGCGTGAAGGCAACGGCTGGAGTTTCCATTACGCGCGTCGCCAGTGGCATCTCATGCTTGATGAAGAGCTGAAATACGACTATCTTTCCACGTTTGACCGCGATATGCTTCGTTTTGCGAAAAAAGAGAAGGTCTTTAGTTCCCAGGGATTACAATACATCCGTATCTACGAAGACCGCAAAGTGATTGTCTACCGCAAGAACAATCTTCTCTTTGTCTACAATTTCCATCCTCAAAATTCGTACGAGAGCTTGCGTTTTCCGACGAACGAAGAAGGCACCTATCGCGTCGTCTTCACCAGTGACCGTAAAGACTACGGCGGTTATGATCGCATCGCCGAAAATGTACTTTACTACACAGCGCCTATGGATGATATTGACTGGGATCAGGGACTCACCCTCTACTTACCCAGTCGCACCTTAGTCGTGCTGAAAAAACTTCCTCCCGAAGAGGAACACATCGTTGACTTAGACGTCGATGAGCAGGAATCGCTTCCTGTGGATGAAAAAGAACAGCAAGCCATCGACCAGATGCGCCGTGCCGAAAAAATGGCACAGCAAGCGCTGCGCGCAGCAAAAGCGAAGAAGAAATAAAGACGCTGCATGATTCCGTTTCTGGCGGTGCATCTCGATGTGGTGCGCCGCTGGATGCAATGTTGGCGGCGCGGTTTCATGTGGTGCGCCGCTGGGCGCAATGTTGGCGGCGCGGTTCGATGCGGTGCGCCGCTGGGGCGACGGTGGCGGCGCGTGTTCATGCGGATTTAATTCCCAATCCCTGTTTTTGTTGTTTTCGTCTCAAGCTCATAACTTTTATAAGTTTTTTCTGAACCGATAGTATCTCCGACAATATCAGCAATTATACCTTTATCCCATTAGCCTCTATCATCCCCGCTTTTCCAAAAAAGTAAAAAAGCTCAGCCCTCTCTAATCTAAATTCACATTCATTTCAAGACGGTTATCGTTTAAAATAAAAAACTTGCAGGCGTCCCGTGTTTTCTACATAGTTCCCTGCTCCATGATATTTTGCTTCTGATTTCTTGTTATCCATCTTAAATAAATTTAGTTCATGCTTACTGATTTCATGAATATTAGAGATTCTAAACCAGTGCTTATTTTTATCCGTAGCAAATTGTTCCGGTGCAAACACGTCTACATCTGATGGGCTTCCTTTATATTCAAAATATAGATATTCTTCCAACTCGGCTAAATATGAAAATTTCTTATTCACTAATAGAACATAATCAACTGTAGACGCCTTTTTAGGTGAGATCCGATTATCTGTACTGAAGTACACACTCCCAGCTTCAATTGACTTTTTTAAATGTAATTCTAATACTTCAATAACATCATAAAACCCCCATTCTGTAACGGGTAAAGCTATTCCTACTTTCATGAAAAATTCTCCTCTTAAAATATATATTCCTTAACGAACACTAGCCGTTTCTAGTAACGCTAGTATATTCTAGTAAATTCCTTATGTCAAGCATTTTAAATCAACAAATACAAGTCATTTCGAACTTGTTAAATCTCATCAACGCCTTTGAAATACAGGTGTTTTACGTATGGACACTATATTACTACATTCTTTTGATAGTTAAGAGGTCGTTCACGTTCCATCCCCCTGGCATATCGCTAAAATGGTCATCTGCCAGGGTCACTCGCATCATATCGACCCTGGCATCCCCAACAAAAACACATCTGCCAGGGTCTCTCACATCACATCGACCCTGGCATTCCCAACAAAAGCGCATTTGCCAGGGTTTTTTCCACCTCATTCACCCCTGGCAAATCGTTAAAATGGTCGTTTACCAGGGTCGTTTTTCACTTCACAACCCTGGCATTTCCCAAAAAGTCTCATTTGCCAGGGTCGATTCCACGCCATCCACCCCTGGCATATCGCTAAAATCGTCATCTGCCAGGGTCGCTTTTCATTCCACACCCCTGGCATTCTTCAATAAATCTCATTTGCCAGGGTCGTTTTTCAATTTGTAACCCTGGCATTCTTCAATAAGTCTCATCTGCCAGGGTCTTTTCCACCTCATCCAACCCTGGCAAATCGTCAAAATGGTCATCTGCCAGGGTCATTTTTCATTTCACAACCCTGGCAAATCGTTAAAATGCCCGTTTGCCAGGGTCACTCACATCACATCAACCCTGGCATTTCCCAAAAAGCCTCATTTGCCAGGGTCGCTTTCAAAACAGAGAAGTATTTTGGAAACTGGAGTGATATTTTCGAAAAAAAAGCGCCCCTTCGGAGAACAGAGGGGTGCTTTCGAAAAAGAGGTGAACTTATGAAAAAGCGGCGCTTTTGTCAGATTTCTTCCATGGTTTTGGCAAAGCGAGGCTGATATTTACGGAAAAGCAGGGCAATGACAAGCCCTTTGGCGACGCTGGTTAGGCTCATCCCTGCCCAAATGCCATAGGCACCGAAAGGCTGCATCAAGAGCAATCCCAACGGAATACGCAGGAGATTAAATACTACGGAGTTTATCGCCGGAGGAAGGCTCTTTCCGAAGGCGTTGAAGCAGGCTGTCACCGCGGTTTCATACGCAATGAACGGCTCGGAGAGCGAGAAAAGCAAGAGATACATGCCACCCATAGCGACGGCATCCGCTTGACCGGGAAGAAAAAAGGAGAAAATGGAGCATCCGAAAAATAGGAAAAGCAACATAATAACGAAACCGATGGAAGTCATCAGGCGAATCCCTGTACGCATAATGGCATGAACACGCTCTTCTTGTTGCTTTCCTCCATGCGCTGTAGCCCCGATGTTTTGGGCGGTCATCGCCGTTAAGGCTGCCCCAAAACCATCGGCAGTCATCCAGTTCAGGCTTTCCAACTGGGAGCCGATGGTCGTAACGGCAACCGCAATCGCACCGATGCCGGCAAGCATACGGCTGAGCAGGATGTTAATGATGCAAAATGTTCCGACAAGGAGTGTCACGGGAATACCGATGCGCACCACTTCCGCTGCAACCGGGCGGTCCATGGGCGAAAAGAATCGCACACGGCGCAACACCGCGATGGGATTTTCGGAAAAAGAGGTTTGCTTTCCGATGTGCGAAGCGACGGCACGAAAGAGAAAAAACACGCCCACTTGAGCAAAAGTCGTTGCCCACGCCGCTCCCTCTGTACCAAGCGCCGGAAATGGCCCCACTCCTACGATGAGCAATGGATCCACGAGAACATTAAAGACCAGTCCGCAAAAATTGATCCAAAAGGCACTGCGAGAATCTCCGAAACTCTGAAAAGCCTGCGCATAGGAAAAATGCAACATCTTAAACAGCATCCCAATAAAAACGATGCGTCCATAGCGCAAAGCAACGGCAGAAATTTTCGAACCAAGATCGAAAAAATCAACAAAAGTAGAGAGTGTGGCTTGTGCGAATAAAAAGAATCCGACGGAGGCGATAAGAGCAACCTGAAATCCCGTGGAAAGCGTACGGGCTAAGATATCTTCATCTTTTCCTGCGCCATAGCTCTTAGCGGTGACGACACCTAAACCGGTACGTGCGCCGGTAGCAATGGCGTCTGCCATCCACATCACAAAGCCAATTATGCCGATACCGGCGACGGCATCGCCGGAAGCGACCTGTCCCACCCAAAAAAGGTCGGTAAGCGTATAGACGGTCGTAAAGAGCGAGGTCATGACAAAAGGAGCCGCAAACCGCACAAGCAGCGGTAAAATCGGCCCCTCTAATAAATGTAACGGTTTTCGTTTTCTGCGTATCATGTGGTCACTTACAGAACATGGACATTCACACGGCGGCACGCCAACCCTAATACCGCCTCAACTTCCTGGCAGACCGCTTCCTGCACATCGCGTACAACCTGAACAATGATGCGATCCTTATTCACCATGATGGATAGTTCCGTCGCCAATTCCCCATTCTCTGTTTCGGTAACAATATAACGCTCGTATCCGCGACGAAGCGTTCCCGATTCTGAATCAAATCCGGCAACTGCCAGCACGCCATCCACCTCGGCAGCCCGAAGCGCAAGCATTTGGTCAATCACTCGATTGGACACCAGACAGCGTCCACCTTCAAACTCTTTCATCTCTCCTCCTCTCGTCTTTGGTTGTACACAGTGCATCTTCAAAACGCCTGTTCTTTCGCCCATTCCTCCGTTTGCCAATCGGCAAAGGAATATACAAATTCATCCGCCTCTAAACGAAGCGCGTCCTCATCCTGATCATAGCCTTCATCTTTGACCCCTACCGTATGACAACCGGCTTCCCGCGCTGCGCGTATCGCCAGCAAGGCATCATCAAAAACCACTACTTCTTCGGGACGAACGCCTAATCGCTCGGCGGCTGTGGTGAAAAAGCGTGTGCTGCTTTTGTCGATATTAATTGACGATGAGCTGAGGACAAAGGAAAAATACGATCGCAGCTTTGTCGTATCCAGCGCCAATTCACAGAGTTCCTTCGGCGTAGCTGAGCCAATCGCCATCGGAATGCCTAAGCCCTGCAGCACGTCAAGCATTTCCCGAACGCCTTCTTTAGGCATGACGGATGTCGCATAAAAATGTTCCATCGCATCCAACGCTGCCTGTCGAAGCGCTCCGGCATCTAAGTCCAGCTGCAGCCGGTCGTTCAGATACTCGACCACCCCCTGCGTTCCGGCGGTTAACAGTAATTCATAATCCACATCGTTTTCATCCACGCCCCGGTCACGCAAATAGCCCATTTCCGCTTCATACCAAGCTCTTTGCGAATCCAAAAGCGTGCCATCCATATCAAATAATATGGCTTTCATCCGTCCTCCTGTTATTGCACGTCGGCGCGATGTCTTCATCGCCTCGACGTTTATGTCCCATTGTGCGGATGCTCTATGCGTTGGCGCATCCGTTTATTAGCATCGTAGGGAAACTTTTTTTCAGTATACCATAAGAAAAAAGCCCGCGCCGGTGTTGCGGCGCGGGTACCTTTTTGATTATTTTTTTCTGTTCGGCCATGGATTACAGCTTGATTTCGCCCACCAGTTCTTTGCCGTTGAAGAAGTTGATGATGTTTTCCGCAGCCATCGTGCAGACCGCCGATTCACATTCATTGGTCTTGACGGCAAAATGCGGTGTCAGGACAACGCGCTCATGCTTAAAGAGCGGACTTTCGGGATCGCACGGTTCCGCCTCGGTAACGTCGAGGCCTGCACCGAAGATCTTGTTCTCGTTCAAGGCACGAATAAGCGCTTCTTCATCCACGATGGGACCACGTGCGCAGTTCAGCAGCACTGCGGATTCCTTCATGATGTCAAATTCATGGTCGCTAATCATGTGGCGCGTTTCGTCCGTCAGCATTAAGTGCAGTGTGACAAAATCCGCTACTTTCAAGACTTCATCCACCGTATCCACATAGGTGACGCGATCATCGTTGCGTTTTACATACGGATCGTATACAACCACCTTCATGTCGAAACCATTCATGCAGATATCGCCAATGGCGCGACCGATGCGACCATAGCCCAAAATACCAAGGGTTTTTCCTTTAATCGAATAACCCATCGGCGTGTTGGCACGCGCTGCCCAGCTTTCCTTCTGATAACGGCGAGAAGACTGCGAAATCTGCAGTGCAACGGTCATCATTAATCCGACGGTAAATTCGGCAACGGCCTGACCATTCGCGCCCGGAGTCGTCGTCAGTTTGATTCCCTTTTCTTTCAGCAGCGGCAGCGGATAGTTATCATAGCCGACCCCGTGATTAGAAATAATCTTCAGATTTTTCGCTGCGTTGATGGCTTCTTCCGGAATTTCGGCAATGCGAATCAATGCGGCATCTACATCCGCAAATTCCTTCACCATCGTCTCGGTATCGGTCAGGTTCTTAATCTTGCTCCAAATTACTTCGTAGCCGGCATCTTCCAACTTCTTAATTCCGTCCGGATGGACTTTTTCCGTTACCAATACTTTCGTCATTTTGCTCCCCTTTCGTGCATACGTTGGCCTACATCTGCTTTTCTACTCATTTGCATTACTGCATCAATGCCTTTTTGTGTCTTTGGTTGCCCCGTAGCAGCATCCTGCGTTACCACGCCTATGCGTCCTTGTTGCGGCATTTCTGTGGAGTAGACAAGCTCCCTTTGTCTTCCGATTGGTGAGCCCGGCAGGTTATCATGCTAAGGTTCATCCGGGCGCAAAAAATCGCCCACGATCGGACGGTCTCTAACATCTTTAAGGTAGCATGACACGACACGAATGTCAAAGATTCTCCTCTGCCCTGCCATTCGGGGATGGGCGTGGGTCATTGTGGGTGGTAAGGTCCTTGCTGATGTGCGTGGGCATTTGTGCGTGGTAATGCCCTCACGGATGGGCGAATTTATGGGTTGGAAGGGGTGACTTGGAAGTTTGGGGTGGTTGGGTGGTTTGGAGGCTTGGAGTGCTTGGAGTGTTTGGAGGCTTAATGGGGTATGCGACCCTGGCTAATTACGTTTTTTGTGGTTTGCCAGGGGTAATGGAGTGTTCGGAGACCCTGGCTAATTGCGTTTTTTATGGTTTGCCAGGGTCTAATGCGAGGTGCGTACCCCTGGCTAACGCACTTTTTTCCGTTTTGCCAGGGGTGATGGAGAGCTGCACAACCCTGGCAAATGCGATTTTTTGCGGTTTGCCAGGGTTGATTGGGGTGTGCGTGACCCTGGCAAATACACTTTTCTCCATTTTGCCAGGGGTGATGGAGAGTTCGGAGACCCTGGCTAATTGCGTTTTTTATGGTTTGCCAGGGGTGGTTGGGGTGTGCATGACCCTGGCAAATGCACTTTTTTCCACTTTACCAGGGGTAATGGAGTGTTCGGAGACCCTGGCTAATTGCGTTTTTTATGGTTTGCCAGGATCGGCTCATGTTCACCAGGATTCCCTTCATCAACACACCCTCGGTTGACACAATGTGCTCTGCACAATTAGAGATATAAAGCATTACACTCTACAGCCGCGCCGCCAACCCCATTCCTAGCGGCGCTCCACTTTCAAACCGCGCCGCCAACACCATTTCCAGTGGCGATCCGACCGAGACGCCAATAACAAGCTGCGTGGCGATCGATATCTTGGCGCGTCCCTTCGACAAGTAGAGAAAACGCCGCCGCCCTCCTCATAGAGGAGGGCGGCGGCGTTCGTGTGAGATAGGATTATTGATCGTCATTCTTGCGCTTGCTACGGAATAAGAGGAGAAGGGCAAGGAAGGCGAGAAGCCCGGTGCCTGCCCAGATTCCTAAACGAATCTTGTCACCGGTTCCCGGTGTAGGGGTTGGTTTCGGGGTGGACGGCTTCGGCGGTTTAGGCGGTGTTTCCGGCGGAGTCGACGAAGACTCTTCCGGCTTTTCGGGCGAATACTTGGGATTCGCGACGACATCGTACAACCAGCCTGCGCCCGTTTCCGTCTTTAAGTATTGCGGAACAAAGAACAGCACCGGAGAAAGCGGCGTAAATTCTTTTGCTGTACCTTCTCTGCCTTCCTGCGTAATCAGGTACACGCCGTGAACAAGATGATCGAAGGAAACTTGTCCCTGCGCATTCGAAGTGGCTCGACGAACTGCTTTATAGGCAGCGTTCGGCTCAGGCTTGACAGTGGCATTCTGCTCTTGTTCCAACGCTTTAAGGGCTTCCGGATGCTCGGAAAGATAAGAGGCTATCTCCGTTGACGCGTTATGGAGCTCGCTGGAAGTCATCTTGGTAAAGTCGTAGCGGTAATCGGGAAGACCCGCACGAAGCGTAAAATGCGCGCCCGTGGAATCGATGGAAAGATCCGCCACACGAACCAATCGAAGGTCGGCGCCATCTAAAGGCGTGGGTGTCTCCCCTTCCTCTTTGGTATAAGTGAGCTTGAGCGTAAGGGAAGCCCACTGTGTCGCATCATAGGCGTTGACCATGGTTTGCGTATCCCCATTTTGCGCCAGCGCATCCGAAGGAAAGAGGGCAGAAAGGCAAAAGAGGAAAGCGGCTGCAAATGCGAAGAGCTTGTAGCCTACGCCGGAACGCTGTTTTTTCTGAAATGGATTGTGCATGATCTACTCCTTTTTTTCCTTGTTTCGTTCCGCAACTTCGCGGTCATGCTTCTTCTTTCGTCTGCTCCGGAAAAGGAGAATGAAGAGGAATACCAGTAATACGCCTATTCCAACTAACGTAATCTTCCAGTTCGCGATGACGGTTTCCAATACCGCCACGTCCTTTTCCTCTACCGGCGTTTCTTCTTCGGGAATGTATGCCGTCCGCTCGCCGGTCACGAGCAAACGGTGACTGTTCACGCCATAGGGCGTACAGGTAAGCAGCGTACATAAGTCGCGATCCGGCTGAATCGCCAGAAACGTCGATTGATGGGGCAATACCGTTTGAATGTCCACCACGCGGTAGGCGAAGACCTCCTCCATAATGTGCAGATAGAAGAGATCGCCTTTCGCCAGTTGGTCGAGATCCGTGAAGAGAATCGCCGAAGGCAGCCCGCGATGCGCGGAAATGACAGAGTGGGTGGATTCTCCCCCTATCGGCAGGGACGTTCCTTCGAGATGTCCTGCTCCTCGCTGCAGCGATTGCTCACCTACCCCATGAAAGATGGGCAACTTCACATGGATTTTCGGAATTTCAATCCGCCCCATGATATTGTCTCCGGAGGGATTGAGCAGCTTATCGTAGGGCGCGGTCAGCACATACTCTTCTTCCTCCTTGAAGGCATCCACGATGGAATTGGTCGTGTGCTTCGCATTGTATTCGCGCGCCTTCTGCCAAATCGCATCGGCTTCGTCCTGCGGAAGGTCGTTTACTACCTGCGTATAAACGTCTACCAGCTTGCTGTTTCGGTAGCGATTCCAAAGGTCGGATGCCGGAGGATACAGGAGAAACCCCAAGCCTCCGAGAATCATCAGGATGACCAGGAAAATCAACACCCCTCTGCTGCGTGATTTTTTCATGAACGCGCAGCCTCCTCATCCCGTTTTTTCCGTTTCTTCCATATCCAGTAGGGAACCATCCCCAGCGATGCGCCGACGACCGCGGCTAAAATATGAAAGCTCAGGCGTGACTTATCAATACGAATGTCGCGCTCTTCTTCAAACGCTTTTTCTATCTCTTCCGGCGTATAGTCCACGCGATGCCCACGAACCAAAAGGCGTTGCGAATTGACACCATACGGCGTACAGGTGAACAGCGTGCACAAATCCTTGTCTCGATCTATCGCCAACGATGCGGTTTCCGTCGGCTCTACCTCAATCATCTGATCCACTTCATAGGCGAAAACCTGATTCAACACCCGAAGAAAGAAGAGATCGCCTTTTTTCAGGAGATTCAGGTCGGTAAACAACTTTGCCGAAGGCAACCCACGGTGTGCAGAAAGCACGGTGTGCGTTCCCTTTCCGCCAACGGGAAGCGATGAGCCGGCAAGATGTCCCACATTTTGTTGAAGGACTTGATCCGTTGTGTAGTGGAAAATCGGTATTTTGACATGGATTGCCGGAATCTCCACTTCGCCCATCATACCATTGCCGGTTACGTTCAACAGGGCATCGTATACGGGGTCGTTATGCTCTTTCCGTAGAGCAAACACATCCGGCACACTTTCGCCTGCCAATTTTTGATTGTATTCTTTTGCCTTTTCTATCTCTTTTTCAAAACGGTCATCACTAATCTCTTTAACCGTCACCTGATAGACGGTACTCAAACGCTCTGCCCGCCACTGGTTAAAGCGATTACTGATGGTCGGATAGAGGAGTACTAACACGCCGGTGAGCAAAAGAAAAATGGCGGCGACTCGAAGTCGCAGATTCTTTTTTTCTTTCGTCTCTTGTTGAGGACGTTCTGTGTTCATGTTCATCCTTTCAACGGAAAACCACGAAACACTGTTTCCCACGGACCTTGCCCATCAAGAATGGCGCGTAGAACCGTTTCAAACAAAAGTTATGGTTTTCTCTATCCGCACTGTTTGCATAATAAGGGAAGGCGAAGAACGTTCCTCGCATGAAATCCCCATTCAGGAAGATGCGCCGCCCCGAAGCCTCTTCGGGGCGACACCTTCCCACATCAATTCGTCAATCGATGGATCCTTATTCCGTCTATTGCGCAGCCTGGGCGTTCTTCTTGCGAAGGACCGTAACCATCACCGCGGCGCCAGCCAAGAGGGCAACGCCAATGCCGGTGAAGAGGTACGTACCCATACCACCAGTGCTGGGCAGTTCCGGGGTCTTGGTATTGTAGATCAGGGTCGGATTATCCTCTTTTGTTTCAACCGTTTTGACCGTTTTATTCTCGTAGGTCGCTTCAAAGGTAGTTGTGGCTTTTCCATCAATCTTGATGGTGTAGGTCTTCAGTGTACCGTCGGTGTTGTACTCCGTCAGGATTTCAACGGTATGCACTGCCGTATTCAGGCTATAGCCGGCAGGTGCTTGCGTTTCTTTGATGTAGTAGAGACCTTCATCCAACTTGGTGAAGTTCATACGACCACCATTTTTCGTTGCAACGGTTTGAATCGGCTGAGCCGCCGCGTTCTGGCTGGGATCTTCCTTGTAGATTCCGAACATCGCTCCATTTAGTGCATCCTCTTGCCAATTCGTGTTGGTAATCTTCTCACCGTGCTTCGTAATTTCATGGGTCTCTTCAGAGTTTTCCCCGTTGATCTTTCCGTCAATGTCGAAGGTATAGTGATAAGTCGTGTCCTCATGCTTGGACGTTTTATCGGTCTTCGGATCAGTGGTGTATTCCACTTCAACCTTGTTCTTGTTGGCGACGAAGTTTACAGTGGCATCTTTGTTCAAGGTTGCGCTGTAGGTCACCACGACTTCTCTGCTGTCTCTATGGTTCTTCAGGAAATCCTGCGTGAAATTAATGGTGATGACCTGACCGTTAACGGTAACCGTGGCGTCATCTGCAGTAATATCCGTCCCATCGACTTGAACTTTAACATCCTTTGCTTCCGGAGCCGTTAAACCGGGATCCAAGGTATCGGTGATGGTGAACTTGAGATCCTTGTCCGTTTCCGGATAGGAGGGAATGGTGGTGGTAATGGTAAAGGACGGATGTTCATTGACACCTAAGCCATTGCCGTGATCAGAATCGTTGGTAGACTGATCCTCAGGTGAAGGATCCTCAGTTTTCTTGGTAATCGTTACTCCGCTCTTTTTGGCGTAAAGGTAAACAGGATTATCGCCTACGGGGTCCAAATTAAAGTTTTGCGGAACTTGGATTTCTCCGCCGGTGACCTGGTGGCCAGCATTGTCCTTGACATAGGAGAGGCCGACAAGTATAGGGTTGTAGACCATACCCTTGTCGGAGGTGACGAGGATCATGTAAAGACCTGCTTCTTGTCCGGCAACGGTATAGCCATTAGCTTCGTTCCCGGTTAAATCGATAGCCGCACCAAGCTCTCCCACGGGCTTTTTAATCAGCGCGCTCCAGTCGGCATTGGTGGGCTTTTGCGGATCCGCAAAAGCGTCGGCAACCACATTCTCATACTTCAGGAAGTTTCCATTGGCATCAAAAACGGCCTTGGTTAAGCGGTAAGCTTTAACGGTGGCTCCGTCTTCTACGCCCTTTACCGTGATGGTTCCGGTGGGCTGGGTGAAATCAGCTTTCGCAGTCCAGGGGACCATTGTAAGCATCAGCATGAGCGCTAATACCATTGCGGCCCATTTTTTCAACTGTTTCATATTCGTTTCCTTTCTTGTCAGGTTCATGGCAGTTGCCTGCCGGTTGCGGATGGACGGGTGAGACAGGTGTCTCAAGGATCTATCGACAAAGGGAATCATTCCAACTGTCTCCGAAGAAAGAGGAGACGTTTTCGGGACCGACCGGCGTTGCCTTTGGACTTTCGGAATAAACCGAATGCCAGGCTCAGGAGGAAGGCACCTGCCAAAGTGAAGAGGAAGGTGCCGGGTCCTGCGGTGGTCGGCAGGGTGTAGTACAGGTGATTGACAACCTGTAGCTTGACTTGATCGACCATCTTGTCTGCATAGAGGTCAATCGGCTTCTGACTTAATAGACCTCGGTCAAGATACGGAATTTCTGTACCCTGATCGTTTGTCACTTTCGTGAGTCGGACGGTTCGATTCGTGCGGTCAATCGTAATATGATAGCGATTGGTCGTCTTGACGTAACCGGTAGGCGGAGTCACTTCGCTTAACAGGTATTCGCCGTCCAGATTGTCCGGAATTTCCAACAGGTAGGGCTCGCCCTTGGTCAAATTCAGCGTGATGCGCTGCTGTTTCGGATCGACCTTGTTCGGGTTGTTCTCGGCAGCATCGAGACGGAACGTCACCGTACCCTCTCCAATGGCACGCAGTTTCTCATCCACCTTCGACAGCTCAATCTTCATCGGCGGTCGGTTATGGATATTGTTTTCGCCAACCGGGTCACGTCCTTCAATCTGCAGATGGACGATCTTGCCGGTCGCTTTATCGACCTCAAACGTTGCTACTTCTTTATCTGGCTTGACGTAGCCTTCCGGCGCCGTTGTCTCCCACACTTGATAGAAGCCCGGTGTGAGGTTACTCCAGGAGAACTTACCGTCTTTTCCGGAGGTCTTGGGGCCGGTGGTGGTTCCTGTCAGTGTCTTATAGGTGCCATCCACCGTGTCTGCCCTGCGCAGCTCAAAGACGGCGCCTTCCAACGTATTTTCACTCTCCCCTAACTTCGTAAACTCTACACGGTTAGGAATATTCGGGAACTGCAGAACCGGTTTGTCAATCTTGGTCTTGATGTTCCAAACCGCAAGACTGTTCTTTCCGCCTTCGATGAGACTGTCGGCTCCTTGGTCAGCAATTGTAACCATGCCATCCTCTGCGACGTGAATATCCCAAACCACGTAAGGCGGTGTATAGCCCTTTGGCGTGAGGACCTCTTCAAGGAAATAGTCGCCCGGTTTCAGTCGGCTAAAGGTCAGCTTTCCATCTTCATCGGTCACCACATAATCCTTATACCCTTGGTTATTGGTGAGCTTAAAGCCTGCTCCGGGAAGGAGCTTCGCCGCATACTTGTTTTCGCCCTTCACGCCGCTCAGTCCCCGTTTGGTGAGCGTTATCGTCATGAGGTCGGTGCTTTCGACATCATCCGTAGACTCATGCCGGCTGAGATAGTTCCAGTACTTAACACCTCCGCCCACATACGGTCCAATGGGTTCTCGCCCATCATAGAAGTACGTCTCTTCTTGCAGTTTTCCAAACGTCCAAAGCTCTACGTCGTCCTTATTGGCAAAGGGGGCTGTCACCTTCACGATATAACCGAAACGTCCTTCCGGATAGTCGTTCATGACGTCGAGCGGAATGGTAATCTTCCCATTCTCCGCCGTAAATTCCTTATCTTTCATAATCCGGTTCTCCTCGCGGAGATCCATGGACGCTACGCCATAGCTGGGCGGCATGGTCTGTGTGTTATAGTCGATTGCCGGAGTATACGCATCAACTTTGTACACCGAAACCTTCACCGGATTCTGCGGATCATTAAAGATGACATCCGAGTGTTGTCCTTCGTTGCCTTTCGCTTCTAATTCCAACCTATAGGTGGTTTCCCAGCTGTTATTGTAGCCAAAGGCATAGTAGTAGAGCTCGATTTGGTGCTTGTCGCGATCCTCATAGAAGCGTCCGCCCAAGTAGTTTCGGTAGTGCTGTACCTGGTTATTCAGCGTCCATCCCGTACTACTCTTTATATAATAACCCGACCCAAAGTAGGGGTTATACGTCACTTGAATCGTTTCGGAGGTTCTCTTCTCGTTTCCGATGAAGTTGACAAACCGCAACGCTTGGTCGGTCTTCACCTGATCCGGATCCACGAATACCGGAATCTGCTGTTTGATGACGATATCCGTACGACTGTCAACGTATTCCGTCATGGTATAGGTTATCTTGTGCACCGAGCCGTTTTTGTCAATCGTCTTATCGGTCGTGTTCGCAACAACATGCCCGTTTTCACTGAGAATGTCCTGTAACTCCTCCGGGTCAATACGAATGCCATGGAAATTCAGGTTCTTGTCCAGCGTAATGGTGAAGGTATCGCCCTTTATCACGTCTTCCGGCAGCTGTATGGTGTATTCCAAATACAGTCGCTGATCATCCAGAGGACGAACAATCCCCGCCTCATGCGATGGCGACAAACGATAGTCTTTCACCATGATTTCGGCATCCAGCGATTTCGGCTCGGTTCGCTTCTGCGGCAGATCCGGATTCTCGCCCGGATTCTGTTCCTGCTCGACTTCAATCGGATACTTCTCCGGATCATATCCTTCTTCCGGAACGATAATGGTATTACCGATTTCGTTGACAACGACCACATATTTCGTCGGGTTCGCGAGATAGCCGCCTGGCGGTGTCTGTTCAACCAAGTCGTAAACACCCGGTTGCAAGTGGTTCAAAAACAGTTTTCCGTCTGCATCCGTCTTGAAACAGCCGGAATCGACATCCCAATACGGATTGCTGTATTGTTTCGCGTACTCTGCCGCATCGAACGTGAGAGGTAGCTTCGCGCCATCACGCTTCGAGAACTTGAAGAAGGTGTTGCCCAGTTTTACACGGTTTCCCCCATCCACTTTGTGGAATTTATCCAGGGTGAACTCGCCTTCAAAATCCTTCTTTATATTCGTGACCGTCAACTCGTTCAATGTGCCGGGATCCGGTGCTTCCGTCCAGGTCGCGACCAGCGTGATGTTCTTGTTCACCAGCTTGGTGAAATCGTACGACTCACCGTCTAACGTCCAGCCGGCAAAAGTCCATCCGACTTTCTTTGGCTCTGGCGGAGCCGTTGCTGTCGTTCCCTGATCGATAATCTGGTTGGGCACAGTACTTCCGCCCTTCGTATCAAACGAGACAACGACCTGATTTGCTTGAATCTTTTTCCACGCTGCCTTGTACGTTGCGCTTGCCGTGACCGGCTTAGCAGCATCAAAGAATGTACCGTCTTCGCTCTTCCAGCCGAGGAAGGTATACCCCTCACGCGCAGCAACGCCAGGGGCGTTAATATAGGTTCCGTGGTCAATGTCTTGGACGGTCTTGACGAGCGCGCCTTTCTCATCCAAGAAGGTTACCTGGTACTTGTTGGCGACCCAATCCCCATAGAAGTTTTGCCCTCTCGTAAAGCTTGCGTTCTCCCAATCCACATCTTGAAGACCATAGTACGAATCATAGGCCTTCCAGCCAGAGAACGTGTACCCTTCTTTCGTTGCGGGAATGGGCGACGGAATCTGTGCCTTGGGAAGCACGTGATTACGCTCTACTTCTCGCACCTGGAGTGTATCCGGCAGGTAGTATCCGCTGCTGTTGAGCATGTAGAAGTTGAGCACAACCGTATCTTTCTTCTCCCAAACCGGACGCAGGCTCCTGTCTCTGGTGACGGGGTCATTCTCCGTAAATGGCTTATCGAAATAATCTATCCACCCCTTAAAGGTGTAGCCCGCACGCACGTTCGGAACCGGATCCGGCATACCGCCGTACACTTCACGGAAGGTCTTGCCGTTGGGAATGGTCTTGTTGAACTTATATTGACCATTGTGGTCAAAGAAGTCTACCCTCCAGACGTTCGCTTCCCAAACCGGATAGAGGGAAAGATTCTCGGTGATGGGGCTTTGCTCGTCGTAGGAAACGCCCGTCGCATCTGCCCATCCGGCAAAACGGAATCCCTTTGCCTTTTGCTCCTCTACCACATCGCTATCAATATCGTCCTCGGTGGGCAACTGACCAAGCAACTGCCCATCATTGACCTCTTTCTGGAAGAAGGAGTAGGAAATCCCCTTCTTGTCGTAGAAGGATACCGTCCACGACGACTTATTCCACTCCGCAACCAAATCATGATCTGCGGTAACCCGCTGATACGGCGACGTCTGAAGATTGACCGGGACACCATTTTCTGACCAGCCGTTAAATTGGTAACCGGTCTTTTGCGGCGTCGGCGCATTTACGCTGCGCTGATGGCGCACGGTCTCCCGTTTGATCTCTTGGTTGTCACTCTTATAGGTCACCAGGTAGCGGTCATAGTGATAGACCTGGCTGGTGGCTTGGGCTTGGCTACTTCTTTCGGGGTAACTCTTTTCCACAATTCCCCACTGATTCTTGAGATCCGGCTTCTTAACCCGTCCTTCATATTTAGCCGTCAGTTTCAGCGGATCTAAAGAAGCGTTCTGGTAGGTTCCTTTCACGATGATTAAATATCTCGTGTTATTCGGATTCACATCGAGCGCATAGCGATTCGACGCATTGACCGAAATCTCTCTGCGCGCGCCGGTACCTGCCATATAGCCGTTAATCTTGCTGACATCCGTATTGAAGTTCACCGAAGTGAATTTTTTGTTGTTTAAGGCGTATTGCGTTATTCCCGTCAATGTCACGTTGGACTTCGGCTCCAATACGAGGGTGCGGTCACCGCTACCGTAGAGTTCCGTATCTTGGGGATCAATGTAGATACGCGCTTCGAACGTACCCTTACCGCTATCCACATTGACATCCCAGATGGAGGTGAACTTGATGCCTAAATCCACTTGTTCATTCGCTCGATAGATTTGCTGATTCTTCGTGCTATCGATATTCCGGTTATCGTCCTCATAAAACTCGCCTGCACCGCGCACCGGTTCCGCCATCGGACTCGCCAAAGGCGCTGCCTTGGCTGCCGTTTTAAGCAACTCTTGATAATACAGCGGCCGCAGGGTCTTGCCTTCTGCAGAAAGCGGACTTGCGGCTAAGCGCAGCGCAACCGGCGTAAGCAAGGATGTCTCCTCGCTTGCCAGCATTCCCTGTGGTGGCAGCGGTGCAAGCTGTGCAGGGGCTTGAGCCGGACGCCGTGCCGGACTCTTTTGTGGCACAGCGAGCTTCTCTTCCTTCTTCGTCACCGCTCCCTTTGCATCAACGGTAATTTCCCAATACGTTGTCGGCTTTTGATAGCCTTCCGGTATCTTGGTTTCACGCAGACGGTACGTACCGGCAGTCAATCCATCAAAGATAAACTGATTCTTCGCAGTGCGAGTAGGCTTAATGCCCGGCTCTATCTCGTTACCGGCATCGTCCAACTTGAAGAGCATGAAGTCTGCGCCTTCAAGCGGTTCTCCTTTTTCGTTCACCTTATTGATGAAGAATTCCGTACGTGCATTGGTAATGCCCAAAACACTGGGGATGGTCTGCCCCTTGATGGTCAAATCACGAGCAGGCAATATGCGCTCTCTAAATTTCTTGACCAGCGCATCATACTGCGCAGAGTGTGGGAATTCCGGATCGGCTTGATGCGCATCAAAATCACGCGCCGTCTGAATCCAGTCTTTCACAATCAACGGACGGATGGTCGCGCCGGAAACACCGTCAAGGGTCTCTCCCAGCCAACCGCGGTTCGGATCGGTCCACGCCTTTTGAATCGGCTGACCGTATTCATTAATCGGCATCATCTGCCCTTTTGGCTCGGTGGCAGGCTGCGGACTGTACGCCACCCAACCTTTGCGATACCACATTCCTTTAATAGTGGGATGGTCGCCGTAGGATTGTTCCGCAATGACGTCGTCGTATTTATCCTTCTTATAGTCTTTGGGATCCGTGTTCGCCGGTAAATCCTTACCTTGCTCATTCTTCGGGTGGACAATCAGCGGTTTTCGGCCGTCTGTTTGGTATACGAAGACTTTGAATCCGCGCTCTTTGGCAATCTTATCGATGGCTTCCTGCGCCATGCCATCGGCATCTTGCGTATACGGTCCACCGTAGGGATACAGCATCTGGTTATAGGCAACCGAAGCGGCATCTGCCTGCGCCTTCGCTTTTTCCGCCTCGGTAGCCGTCGCTTCGGTCTTACCGTCCGGCAAATACTGACGCCAGTCTCTTGGCTTCGCCTGCAGCGATTCGAGGGTGGCAACAGGACGAATTTGAACAATCCACAGATAATCCGGCAGGGCGAAGCCCGGTGCCGTTTCCGTTTCTTCCAGATAGAAGTTATAGTTCGTCGGCAGGTTGTCGAACGTAATGATACCGTTCTCGTCCGTGATTTCCTCAGCGCCGGTCGTTACCTGCGTCGTATGCTCGGTTTCGACAATCTCAAAGTTCTTGCCCAATGCTGCCCACAGCTTAAACTTGGCTCCGGCCAGAGGAGCGTCGTCTTCTTCTCTCGTCTTTTGCACCGAGAAATAGGTGGAACCACGATAGTTCTTGACCAGATAGGCGCCCGTCTCGGGATCTTTGGAAGCATCGACCATGATGTCGGCATCGTCACCCTGTTGTCCTTTACGGAAACCGGTAATGATGGTTCCATCATCCGAAGGCTTAAAGCCGGGGATGCCATGCGTACCGCCTTCGCCGTGTCCTTCGGTCGCCGAGATAAAGAAATTCAGCTTGCTGGTGAACTTCTCATCGTGGATTTCCAGCTTACCTTTGACTTCAATGAGATAGAAAGCATTGCTGGGCAAATTATCGATGGTAATCTTTGACAGGTTCGCGGGGGCATCCACCTTTTTCACCAACTCGATATCATAATTTTTCGTGTCCAGAGGCTTGTTAAAGTCCATCGGATCCGGTTTCCTCGGGCCCGTGACCTTCCAAACCTTATATGAACCGTTGACAATCGGGTTGTCCGCCGCAGCGGAGAACACCGAGAAATTGGCTTCGGTCATACGTTCTTCATTGCGGTTCACATAAATGCGCTGCGTATAGAGCATCTTGCGGTTGCCCTGGTTGTGGTCGGTTGCCTCGACCTGGGTAATCGCGGTTTCTACAGAAACATTGTTCAGAAGCGTCTTCTGGATACCAAGGATATAGTCGCCATCCTTATTCGTTCTGTCTTTGAAGGACTTGACGTTGATCGGTTTTCCGTTGGCATCGATGGTAAAGGTCGCCACCGCCTGTACCGGCAGCTCATACCCCAAAACCGGCTTCTTTTCGTAGACGCCGTAATCTCCCGGCGGCAGGTTCTTGAAGCTGAACTCGCCATTCGGCCCGGAGAGAATCTTTTCGTACCCTTCTACGGTATAGGAGTTTCCGCCGACTTCACGACGAAGCTCAAACTCGGTGCCTGCCAGAGGCACTTCACTGATGATCGGCTTTCCATCCGGTCCAACGATGGGGTTGCCGTGCTCATCTTTTTGCTGTCCGCTCTCGCCCACCTTCTTAAATTCCAATTTGTTGGTGGTATTGATGACGGTCAGAACAGGAAGCTCGGTTTCTTCAATCTGAATCAAATCCTCGTCCGGACGATAGTTTGTCACGGTCTCCTCGCGGATGAGCTTAATATTGTTACCTTGATCCTGCTCACCGGAGGTAGAAGCCACCTCGTATACAATTTCCTTGCCATTCCATTGCAACGGCAAACCTTCATACACGGTTTCGTAGACACCTGCAACCGGCTGACCATTGGCGCTGGTCTTCTGCGACAATGTACGTGTAGCCGGCTGGTTATAGCCTAAGGTCGCCAAATCCACCTTTTGTCCATCCACCTTGGCAAGCAAAGTCACGTCAAGCGATTCGCCCGGCTGCGGTACACGGTTGTTATAGACCTTACGCACAGTAAGGTTCAGTTTTTTGCGTTCATAAAGAACACGCAGAATCGGATAGTCCGATTTGTCAATTTTCGGTCCTTGATAGTTGCCGTTCGGCGCCGGATCCGCGGTCAAGATAACGACATTCTTTCCTTGCGTGTTGCCGTTGGCATCGAAAGTCAAAATGGTCTTTGATGCGGACTCATTATTCTTTAAGGAGAACGTTTCGGTTTCTGCCGGTCTTTGCGTCGTGACCTTTACTTCAACCGGATTCGGATAGCCCTCCAAACCACGCACATCAATCTGCAGATTCTGTCCGGGATCGCTAACATACGCCGCCTTAATGCCGGCATCTTTTGTCGAGCCGGGTTTTTGCCATTCTACTGCGCCGGTCGCGTATACCGGATAAGAGATCGCACGCTTATAATCCCCCTTCAAGGTCACCGAATAATCGACCAGCAAATGCTGCCCGGATCGAAGCGTGATTCTCTCACTGCGCAGTGTCGTAAGACCGGACACCGGATCGGTAGTCGCATCGATACGAACGTCTCGGATGAGGTCGCCTCGATCGTTGACAATTTTCGCGGTCTGCGTTCCCCCTACCAAACGGATATTTTCCGCCAGAGGGATGACCAAACTCTCGTTACTTACCGTGTTGTCCTCGGTAAATTGACCGTATACTCTCTTAATTCTGCTCTCAAATTGTGCCGCAGACTCGCCGGAAACCAGATTCGAATCCAGTTTCTCCCTCATTTCCTGACGATCTGCCGCTGGCAGAGGGCTGGAGTTATCGTTTAAGTAGCTTAACAGCTCCCCTCGATTGGCCGGATTGGTCACCAGGTTGATGTAGCGCGAAACCGCATCATGGGACTCAATCATCGTCTTGAGATTGTCCGTATAATACATTTCTTCACGGGCAAAATCGCGTCCGCTGGAGAGGAAGGTCACGAACTTAACCGTATCGTCATTCAGGTGACGATAGAGAATATCGTTCGCCGTAAAGATCGCACGATCCATCCAAGCGCCTTCCGGCGTTCTGCCGACCGGAACATTGGTGAGCAGATCCGGCGCGTTGCCGATTCGCCAGTAGGTGTACTGTGTGGACGGTTCATCATAGCCGCCGTAAATCACGTTGATAATGCCCTGATAACCGTGTTGTGCTAGATAATCGTTGTAATCGCGAATGCGATTATTGAAGGTCGTAAGATCTTGCTGCGATTCCGGTACTAACAGGAAATAGAGATCCAATTCCTTCAAGATGGTTTTACCGGTTGATTCGTGATGAACGGTAAACATCTTGTTGTTCGGGTCCGCATCGTTAAATTCCGTCTTTGCCGTAATCTTATAGCGGTTCAGTTGCGGCGCACGAGCGCGTACCGCAGCCAGTCCCATACGGGGACCCATCTCCAGCAAGTCGCCCATCGCTTCGGCATCTGCCGAACGTGCAGCAGGCGCTTTTTGCGGGACATTTGCCTTTTGTGTAATCGTCGTCTTGCCTTTTGCATCCACCGTGATTGTCCAGGTGAGTCCAGAAACAACATATCCGGCAGGCGCTTCGACTTCTTCTAAGGTGTATGTGCCTTGCGGCAGATTGTTGACGTTAATCGTACCGTCTTTTCCGGACGGCTGGATCATGACTTCTTCTTGCGTGGCGTTGTTGCGCAGCACAAAATACGCACCTGCCAAAGGTTTATTATTTTCGTCCTTTTTGATGATGCGGAATCGTCCATTGCTTGTATACGCCTGGTTTTTGACTTTCAGCGACGAGACTTCCGACCGATCACGAATCGCAGGAATCGGGAAATCATCGGTTCTTTCTCCGTTTTGGATGGTGGTGCGCTTATTGGTATCAACGAAATTGCCGTCACGGTATTCTTCTTTCAGGCGCACAGAATAATAGAGGGAAACCGACTCGCCTTTGCCAAGCGTCAGTCCCTTCATGGTAAATTGACGGGTATTCTGGTCGTATTCCAGCGTAACGTCTTTCAGTAATCCTTCCTTCGGGGCGATGCCATTCTTATAGATGGAACCGTCGGAAGCGACGAGAACATAGTCCTTCTCGTTGAAAACACTGTCCTCGCCGACGTAAAGTTCCACGCCTTCGCCCATCGGGTCTGTGACGGTCGCCTTGTTAATCGTCGGTGTGGTCGAGTTCTGCTGGCTCAAGTAGAACTGTTTAGAGACCTCGTCATAAATGCGGTTAACCGCATTATCTGCGTCGTTGACATCGCTGATACCGGAATAATCTTTCGGCGTAGATGCCATCAGCGGGAAGAAATATTTTTCCTGTCCGTTAAACCAGCCGGCATTGTTGAGGGTTACCAAGTTATAACCAACCGTGGTAACGCGCACATTCTGTTCGGTCAGGTCGCGGACGGTCGAAATGGTCGCAAAGACGTTGTCCAGAATCGTGTCGTTGCCCGCCCGATAAGACGAATAAGCCAACTGATCAGTATAGTTTTTGGATGTGCCGAATTGATAGTACAGGCCATCCCCACGGAGGGTATCGTAACGGAACCCGGAGGCTCTGCCGTTATAGGTATCGCCACTGTAGGTCGGTGCGTAATCGTTCGGAATGTTGGGGTTCGGTTTGTAGATCGGTTCCCATGCCGTTCCGTCCGGTCGTGTTCCGTTCGGTTTTGATCCGGTCGCACTAAAGGAAAGTGTCGGACCACCATCGGTGATTAAAATGATATGCTTGTTCTTTGCATTGCCTTTATCGAGAATTTCCTTGGCACGTAAAAGAGCACGCTGGGTAAACGTACCGCCGTCAAAACGATTGGTATTGAATTTCGGGTCGGCAGCGAGTTGTCCGGGAGTCGTCAGCTCGACGCTGGAGCGAACCGCCGGATCTCTCGTGTACGTATCGTTGGATTCATACGAATTCCAATAGTTATAATCGCTAAAGTTATCGTCGCGCGGCTGCAGTCTCTTGCCAATGTCCGCTGCGATACCGGCGTACTCTACATACCCCATGCGCACGTTGCTGAAGTTGGAGAACGCCGAAACAATATTGCGCACCTGGCTGCGTACCTGATCTTCGTTACGTGATTTTTTAATCGAAGCCGAGTGGTCAACAACTAAGACGATATCTGTGGTTTCGCCGCCCGCAAAAGACGAACGCCCACGTCCCTCGACCGTAAGCTCTACCTGATACTCATTGAGATTCTTGTCCACGGTATTGAGGATGCGCTTGGAAATATCCCCAACCTGGTTTTTATCTTCGGCTTGTTCCGCCTGCGTAAGATTGTCTTGCGTATAAATGGTTTTTTTGAACGGAACGGGGTTACGCGCTTTTTCGTTTTCGATGGTTCTTGCGTTCGATCCTTCGCCGTCCTTGACAAATTCCTGATTCGCCTGCAACTGTTCCGGGAATGCGCCCTGTGTGGCGTTCTTTATCTCGCCGTTACCGACCAGAATGGTCTGACCGTCGTCAAAGACTTGTACCTGCCATGTTTCCGTAGAAGGCTCGTAGCGGTCAGGCGCTAAGGTCTCTTTTAAGGTATACGTACCCGAGGGCAGGTCTTTGAATGTTAGCTTGCCCTTGGCATCCGTCTTCAGGGAACGCGGAGTCAATTCTTTCCCATTGTCCATCGTGCCCGACAGCGTAAACTGCGCGCCTTCGAGCCCATTGCCTTTTTCATCGGTCTTTTCGAGCGTAAACTCTCCGCCGATTTTACTGTGATCAATCTTGGTGTTTAAGACGTTCTTTCCGAGAATCGTCTCGTCCATACGATAGCCGGCAATCGCGCCACCTTCCGCCATCTGTACTTCTTTAACGGTATAGACAATTTCTTTACCGGCTTTGTCAAAGCGCGGCAAATTCGTAAAGCTGTATTTCCAATCCGTCGCTTCGGAAACCGTAGCTCTGTAGCGAGTTTCTACACCGTTTTCCAAAAGCACCACATGCACCGTCGCCGGACGCTTGAGAAGATCTTTGCTGTCGTTGTACCAGACTTTGTTACCGGTTACCGTAACCGTTCCACCGGGTCCTTCCGGCGTCGAAATTTCATGCACTTCAATATTCACCACGCCGTTCACGACATTGTAGGTGGCGTAGTATTCCGGATGGTCTTTCAGTTCAATGCGATACGAAATCTGTTCGTGATTTTCGCCGTACTTGGGCAAATTGCTGAATCGATAGACTTGCCCTATCTGTTGCGGCGTTATGTCCGTTTCTTCTCCGTTTCGCTTGAGAATAATCTTCGCGTCCGGATCGGGAGGGACTGCGCCCCAATTAATCACCGCCTCCATGTTATACGTAACCGACCCGATATCCTTCAACGGATTCGGAATCAAATAGACGTCTTCAACAGGGTCGTGCGGAATGGGTGCAACGACGATGGGGGTCTTGTCGTTCGGAATCAAGTGATCGCGATCGGTCGTCAGCTGCTGAATAGTATATTGTCCGGGACGGAGCATAAAAGAAATCTTGCCTTGCCCGTCGGTGCGAAGAACGCCGATTTCCTTAATGACTTCTCCGCGTTCGTCCAAAACTTGGAAAGCCGAGCCAACGATGGACACCTGCTGGTCGCCCGTCTCATGGTTGAAGACAACCACTTCCGCGCGGTTTGAGGTACTCTTCGACAGATAGATTGGCAACGTTTCCTTGTACTTTACGCCATCGCCTTCGACAATCGGCTGTCCTTCGGCATCGACAAATTTAATATCGGTTTTGATTCGCCCGTTTTCCACGGTCGGTTTGCTGTTCGGTGCGAAAGAATACGTGTAAGGCGCGTTCACAATGACGACTTCATAGATATACTGGGGCAGCAAATCGTTGAAGACAAATTTTCCCTCGTTATTCGTATACGCCGTGCGGTTCATGGACGAAACACGGTTGCCTTTTACGCCGTGGTTGTTCTCGTAAGCACGAAGCTCCAGTTCCACACCGGCGATAAATTGATTATGGTCTTTTTCATCCGCAACGGTGCCCTCGATAAAGTAGAGCTTGGTACCATAGTTTTTCGCATTGTCGATACGAACATACTTTGTCGTCTCAATCGCGGAGAAATGAAACGCAATCTTGGTCTGATTCGGGAAATAGCCTTCCGGAGCGGAAACCTGAACGACTTCGTAGTAGCCAACGTTGGCTTTCTCCAGCACAGCCCGCCCGTCTTCGCCGGTCGTCAATTCCTTAATCATTCCCGGACCAGTAACACGCACCACTGCGCCCGGAATTTTTACACCCTTGTTGTCGCGGTCAACCACTTCAATAATAATCGGCCGATTCGCCACAAACGGATTGAGGGGTGCGCCCATCGGTTGAAGCAGGTCGCTGATTTTTCCACCCTGCAACTTCTTGCGCAAACTGCCGTTTTCCGTCAGCGTTTTGCCCAACGGAAGAATTTCCTTGCTCTTTGCTGCACCTTCTCTGGTTTCTTTATCGCGCGCTTCATCCGTCACCCAAGGTGCTTTTTCCCCTTCGGCGGGCGCATCTTGTTTTTTGTCGTTTTCTTCTTGCTTATTGTCTTGAGCACCTTGCTGTTCGGATGATGCGCTCTTCTGCTCTTCTTGCGGCTTCTTTTCTTCTTGTGGTTTCTGCTCTTCTTGCGCAGCAGAAGATTCCTCTTTATTTGCCGCTGACGTATTCGGCTTTTGACTTTCCTCTGAAGAGGCTTCTTCTGTCTTTACCAGCTTGCTGGTCAATGTCAACGCAAACTGACCGGACTGCACCATGAGCGTTGCTGCTTTACGTGCGTTTTGCAGTTCGTCGCCGGTCAATCCTTTTTCTTCCACTTCTTGCAACTGCTTTTCATATTGCGCAAGAGAACGACGTTCTACCTCAAGGAAATCGTAGAATCCGTCTTCGGTCAAAACAAAATCATAAATAAGTATCTCTGCCTCATTTTTGGCATTGGCATCTACCGACGAGAAAGCAGGTATCTTATAGAAGGTTTCTTTTTCTTCCTGGTTCGGCTCAACAAAGAGAACGCGATTCTCTTTGTCTTTCTGCACTGCAAAATCATGACGAAGGGGAAGCGCATTGGCGTCGGTCGCCGTAAGATCGCCTTTCCCGTTAATTTGCACACGTCTTGTCTGCTTCTGTGCGCCAAAGAGGGAAATCATATCCAACGTATAAATGCGCCCTTCCAGTTCGGTTTTGACCTCTGCAAGCGCGTTTTGATCCACATCTTTTTTGGCTTTCGCCGCATTGATTTTTGCGACGATGGTTTCGTCGCGATGAATCGGGGTTGTTACCGTCGTCAGGAAGTACCCGCTCTGATCGGCTTCCTTGGTTTCGGTTTCATACAGAAAGAGGGGGGGTGCCTGTTCTGCCTGTTTTTTGCGCGCGGCTTCGCGTGCTTTCATGGCAGCTTCTTCGCCGGAGGTATAGGTTCTCTCAGCGATCGTCGGCTGTTCTAAATGGTCACCGTTCGTTACAACGAATGCGTTATGTACGTTCTTTTCTTTCGGGGCAAAATAGGTTAAAACCCAGGTGATGGATTGGGGAAGACCATCCTGGTCACGATTCACGACATAATTGACGCGGGACAACGCCTTATTGCCGTTCAAAACAAGATCTTGCACAGGAAGCACTTTGCCGTCGGCAAACGGATTCTTTTCCAGCTCGCGACGAACCGCTTCCAGCATTTCTTTTTCTTGCGCCTCCGGCGTTTGGGTTTCTTCCGGAGAGATGGTTTCCGGCGATTGCGAATCGCGTTCTTCCGCCTCGTTTGCCGGTTCGGCTAACGAAGAGCTGGAGGTGATATCCGACCCCGTCACCACCGTCTGCGATTCCTGTCCTGCGGACGCGGAATCCTCTGTCTCTGCTCCAAACCAAGGTTGGATAAGCGACGGCAATGTTCTCGATCCGTCTTCGTTAAAAAGACGAACTTGTCCATTGCTCCTGCTGCTCGCCGGTTCGGCATAACTGGTGCTGCCAAAAGCGCCCACCGGTACGCCGGTAAGGATCATTAGTATGGCGAGCAATAACGATAATACTCTCTCTCCCTTTTTCATGATTGTCCCCTTTGCCCTATTTTTGCCTTGTTAACGCATTCGCCGATTTCTTTTCGGCTGATGAAGGTAATAATTGTATTGGTTTTCTTTTCTCCGCGCAGAATTGCCACGGATGCATTGTGTTGCGTTTCTTGTCTGTCTCTCGTTTTTGCACCGTGCAACTCTCTTGCGCCATGCTATTTTTTGCTGCGCATCGTACGTTTTTCGCCGCGCACCATGCGCTTTTCGCCGCGTTCCGTACAGCGTCGCGTACTGTACGTCTTCGCGCAGAAAAACAGACAATTTCGGAAAATAATGTATATAGAAATTATAGTAGATGAAAAGGCTCGTGTTTCTTATTTTTCGTTTTTTTTTTTTTGCCGGATGAAAACAGCTGCGATTGTGTGGGAAAATTGAGGCTTTTTGCGTGTTTTCCCTCTCTGAAGAGGGTGCAAATCACGTCATTTTCTAAAAGTTTTAACAATTTACAAAAACATGAGAATGGCTTATTATAAGGCATAGAAGGCTTATTTTATGCTGTGTTCGTATGCTTTCTCCATTTTTTGAGAGTCTCTTTTTCGAGGCACATGAGGAGGAAAAATGATGCATCATCTGTTAAGTCCCGTTTTAGATCGACGTCTCCTTTTTATTGAAAGGCTGACGAGCCTTGCTTCGCCGCAACCGCTCAACGAGTTGGCGCGTGCTTTGCATACCAACAGCCGCACACTTGCCAACGACATCCTCGTCATCAATCAAAGTTGGCAGGCGGTAGAGATTACGGTTACCGGCGATGTGGTTTCTCTCGCCTACCGTCCCGGCTTTAACTTAGGCGATATTTACCGCCTGCTATTAACACGTGAACCGATTTTTCGCCTGCTTCGCGCTCTGATTATGCATCCTGGAGTAGAGACTTCCGAATTGGCAAAGGAAGCCACCATGTCGGAGGCTTCCCTCTATCGCCATGTCAATTTTTTTAATGCGTCTCTCTTTCCCCAGCTCGGTATTTCCATCGCCTCTAATCCGTTTCGTTTGGACGGCGAGCGTCCCGATCTTCTCCTCTTTTCCTCGATTTTCCTCTTTAAGCAAAATCGCATGGATGATTGGCCTTTCGCAGACTATCCCCAAACGGAAGTGGAAAATCTCGTCTCGCTTCTTTTCGATGCTACCCGTGTTTCTGTCTCCTTTTCCGAATTTCGGATGTTAACGTTCTATGTGGTGCTTTCCATGATTTGGGCAAAGGCATTCGGCGAGAAGGAGCCTCTTTCCGCAACGCCGCCTTTAGAGGAAATCTTAGCCAAAGGACACGCGCGAGACGTAATCGCGTCTCTTCCGCACTTGCAGGAGACGCTGGATGCGGTAAAGCCTTATGAGCCCATCTTTTCGTTTCCTATGACGTTGCCGTCGCTCATCTATCTCTTCTCCTTTTTCTTTCGCGACGGTTTTTTTCTGCATTACCACTCGTTTTTGGATCAAGCGGTTGTAGATCCGAAAATCAATACGTCCTTTTTCTACCTCACCAAAATCTTGGATGAGTTGGAAAGAAACTATGGCATCAAGCCGGAAAATCGCCATAAAATCCTACGCGAACTGCATAACACTTTATATTGCCGCTATATGGAGCCCGATACGGCACCCTTTTTTACGATGATGGATGACAATTTTCAAGCGTGGCTCGGACGAAGCGTAACCGGTCTACCGTTGGACTTGAAGGAAAAAATACGGGGCTACTTCTTGCACATGGATCTTCCCGTCATTGAGCCGCTTGTGACCAGCTGCGTCTTTTACGTGTTCGTCAAATGGGGACGGCTGCTCTATCAGCAATTATCGCCTGTCGAACCGGTGTCTCTTCTCATCGTTTCTTCTATCGGAACGGAACACGCACAGACGCTTCGCGATTTGGTTCGCATGGAGATTGATATCCCTCTTCGCGTCGATATTTTTTCTGGACTTCGTGTAGATGGAGCGAAACTTCTCCATTCCGGTTATGATATCGTATGGTCCAATTTTTCCATTCCGGATCGGGAAACCGACCGAAACGGCAACCCCTGGAGCAAAGAAGCGAGCGAATTAGTACTGTATAATATCTATCCGAGCCAAAAGGAAAGTCTGTCACTTCGACACGCCATCGCTGCCAAAGCAAAAATGCACGAGGAGGGCTACTTCGTATGAAAGGTCTCATCAATAAGAAAATTGAACGTCTTCTGGATTTACTCACATGTTTTGAAATTCATGACGGACAATTGGATATGGATACCGCTTCCCGTGAATTGAACCGTCCTGCTACCTCACTCTTGATGGATATCCTGCAAGCCAATGCGCTTTTTGCTCCGCTTCTTGAGATTCGCCGAGAGAACCAATTGGAAATTCTCTACAAAAACGGAACGTCGTATCCGGATGCTTTTGCGCTGGTCATGAAGCAAGATCCGATCTGTTCCCTATTGGAGAAGGTGTTTTTTCATCCCAAAATGGATGTCAACGCCATGGCAAATGACTTATATGTCTCGAACTCCACCATCTATCGTTGGGTGGAACAGTTTAACGCTGCCGTAGCGGATTCTTTTTCGGTGCATCTTGATACACACCCGTTGGTATTGGGCGGAGATGAAGCCGAGGTGCGTTCGTTTTACACCAGTTTCTTTAAGGAACGCTATTCGTTTTATGAGTGGCCTTTTTCCTTTGTTTCCAAGCAGGAGATTTCCCTGTTTCTTGAGGATGCTCTGCCGCTGAAATATGCCAAAAACTTCCTTAATTATTATGAGTGCTTTCACATCCAGTTGGCCGTCAGCCTGCAACGCTTTTCGCAAGGTTTTCATCTTACGGATGAACATTTTGAAAACAATGCGCGGGTGCTTGCTGCAGCGGAGGCGTTTGCGTCAAATGCGGCGCACTATCCGTTTCCTTCTTTTCCCGTGGATCGCAAGGGTGACGATGTCCGCTTTTATCAGGAGCTTTTGGTTCCTTTCGTTGGCGACCGCGATGCAGAATCTTTTGCGGTTCTCTTGGACTTGACGGCAACGGATCCTCTCGTGAACACCATTTTTATCTATATTAATAAGCTCATCGCCAATCTCTGCCAAAAGTTTCCGATTACCCTCGATAATGAGAGCGACTTGACGCTCGCTCTCTACAATGCCCTCATCGGTACGTTCGGCAAGACGGTCAGCCGTTCCCTTCTCTATTCTCCCTATCGTATCTATCAGGAATCGATTCGCACGAAATTCCCTGCCGTCTGCAACCAGATTCTCGATATTATCCGCTCTCAAAACGCGATTTTCAATTTCCCCGTGGATGCTGATTATGTAGGCTACCTTTTCTATGTCATTTGGTCTACATGGGAGAATCTGAGCAATCAACTCATCCAAAAACCGCGAAAAATCAAGATTGTTGTCGTCAGCCGATTTTCCTACTTCCACACGCTTTCCCTGTGTTCCCAAATCCTGTTCTATTTTGGAAATTTGGTGGAGGTCACTGTTCCCAAGAAAGCCCCCATTTTTCTGGAAGCCATGGATCTATCGGATTATGACCTTCTTGTCTCCAACTTCAAGGTGGATGCTTGTCCCATCCCCTGTCTTCTCTGTAATGGAATTGACTCATACGCCGCTTATTCCGCTATGGCAAAAGCCATCTTTGATCTTGTTTGATGGTGTGGATGAGGGGTGTTTTTGTGGTGGTTGACCCTGGCAAATCGCGTTTTTTGGACTTTGCCAGGGGTTCGGTGCGCGATGTTGGAAAGGGGGATTTTTAGGAGTTTATCAGGGATGCTGAGGCGATGAGGTGTTGAAGGGGTGTGCGTGACCCTGGTGAATCGGATTTGATGTTGGCGTGTGCGACCCTGGTGAATCGGATTTGATGTGGGCGTGTGTGACCCTGGTGAATCGGATTTTTCGCACTTTGCCAGGGGTGGAATGGGTGTGCGTGACCCTGGCTAATCGCGTTTTTTGGACTTTGCCAGGGGTTCGATGCGATGGTTGACCCTGGCTAATCGCATTTTTGGGGCTTTGCCAGGGGTGGAATTGGTGTGTGCGACCCTGGCAAATGCGGGTTTTTGCGGTTTGCCAGGGGTGGAACGTGGCTGCGCGACCCTGGCTAATCGCATTTTTCCACTTTGCCAGGGGGTGGAACAGGGCTGCGCGACCCTGGCAAATGCGGGTTTTTGCGGTTTGCCAGGGGTGGAACGT
>QWCB01000483.1_pt1 | contig 44330 bp, 38 predicted proteins | sample 1972511 | NCBI WGS metagenome assembly QWCB01 (sample SAMN09866719, study PRJNA288562) | Human gut metagenome isolate term5_stool, whole genome shotgun sequencing... | isolation source: gut | host: Homo sapiens | place: USA: California | reverse complement strand
AGCCGTTAACAAGAACTCTTCTCCTGCAATAGCAAAGGCTAGTCGACGTCCCACTGCTTTCCATACAATTTTTGGCTCACATAAATCCTGCCAATAGGCAATGCTATCAGAGAGTTCAAACCACTTATTACCAGTTTTTTTCCTTGATTTTACCTCCACCCCATTAACCATATGCCTTTTACCGGTTTGCTCTAGCCGTTCCATCCCAAAAGAAAGAAGGTGCCTCTTCACGGCAGGGTATGCTTCAATGTCGTAATTCCTTACAGGATAGGTTGCTATCAGCCACAGCCCCGCCCAGCGGCAGGCGTAGCGGGCGAGGTCGCGGCCCCGAAGTATCGGTCATAATCAGGTTGCGCTGGCGCACCACGCGCCGCTCCGCGGGGTGCACCCCCAGCGTGTCGGCCGCCACAAACCTCGTCTCAAGGTTCGGCAGCGCCCTGATCCCAAAATTCTCCCTCGCCTCGCCCTGCTTCTTCTGCTCAATGCAGAGCGTGATGAAGAATCGGAGCTTCGCGATCTGCACCGCGATGGGCTGTAGATCCACCCCGAAGATGCAGTGCTCTATGAGGTAGAGCTTGCGGGGGTAGTCGGGGTCCACGAGCGATAGGTTAAAGCTTCGGTCAATCTCCCTGAAGCGTGCCTCACGCTCCGCGCGGCTCTCTATGCCGGCCAGCCCCTTGAATTCCTCCTCCGCCCCGCTGCGCAGCCGCTCCTTCCACATTGCGTTGTCGGGGTCAAGCACCTTGAGCAGGTGCACCATCTGCTGCAGCGTTCCCATCAGGAACGCCCCAGAGCCGCACGCGGGGTCAAGCACCCTGCACCCATACAGCGCGTCGATTAGAATCCGCTTCTCCGCCCCGTCAAAGTCGGATGCATCCCCGCCGTACTCCAGCACCATGCGCAGCCGGTCGGGTAGGTCATCGCGCATAGCCTCCGCCCGCCCGCTGAGCCACTCCACGAGCGCCTCGTTCACCATGTACTGCACCACCTCGCGGGGCGTGTAGAACGACCCGGTGCTGTTGCGCGCGCTGCGCTGCGTCTCGGGGTTGTAGTTCGCCAGCAGCTCCTCGAATATGCGCCCGAGCAGCTCGGGGTCAAGCGCCACCTCCTGCTCCATCGGCGTATTCTCCTCCGTGGTGAAATGGTAGCGCTTCAGCAGGGGGATTAGCCCGCAGACAGTGGCATTCCGCTGCCCGTTGCTCCCGTAGTACGCCGAAAGGTCAATCTGCGTCTCCTCCCCAAAAAAGAGGTAGTCGGGCACCACCAGCCCCCGCATTACCCTCTCATTCTCCGAGAAGGCATCGACAGGATCCACCATGTTGCACGCGTCATCCCGCACGTCGAGGCACTCAAAGAGGCCCCCATTGAGAAACGGCACCTGCCTATTCATCAGCTCCACGAAGGCCTCCGCATCGCGGAAGTACTTTTCGTAGCGCATGAGGACGCTAACCCCCTGATTCTTGCTTAAATAGTTTTTGTACCGGTGGCCATCGCGGAACTGCCGGAGGAACGCCTCCCCCTTCTCATCGAGGATGGGGCAGCTAAGCGTGGCGAAGAAAAGGTTCTGCAGCACGGCCCGGTAGTAGCGGCTCTCCCGCCCCTCGCGGTGTCCGCTATCAAAATTCTCCTCGGTGACCCCCTGTAGCTCCTTCATCACCCACTGCTTATCGAAGAGCTTCGCGGGTACCATCCCCTTCTCCTTGAGAAACCATACGAAGATTAGGCGCGTGAGCAGACGGATGAGGGCCTCTTGGTTCCGCGTTGCTTGCAGCGCCTTGCTATCGCCACGCTCACAGTGCTCCGGCAGCGGGAAATGCACCTCCTGCAACGCCCATGCGTACCAGTCGGATAGCTCTTTGTAGAACTTCTTGGTCAGCGACTCCACGGAGAATATCGCCCGCAGCTCCTCCAGGGTTGACACCCGCTTGGCCTGCCCAAACGCCCACGTGGCCGCCTCCGGGCACTCCTTGCTCCCCAGCAAGAAAGAGAGCCGCACCGGCGCGTAGAGCTCGCCTTTCACCCGCTTCGCATCGCCGCGCAGCTGGATTGTTCGGGTGATCAGCGAGAGCCTATAGCGCCCGCTCCCATCCTGCGGCACAAAGGCGACCAGCGCGTTCTCTGCCCCAAGCTGCGTCATGGCCCTATGCGCGGCTCGGGTAAGCACCTGCCGCGCATCGTGCAGCTGCGCATGCCGTATCTCAAAAAGGTGTAGTTGCAGGTTGCCGTCCCGGCCGCACTCGCCCAGCCACTCCACGCCCTGCAGCGCCGCATCGCCAGAAAAACCTTCTAACTCCTTCTCTTCATACTCAAAATCAATCGGTAGTATGTTATTTTTCAGATAGTTAACTAGGCCACTCCGATTGTAGTACGAGCTAAATTCAAACGCCATCGCTATTCCTTTTTTTGACCTTTCTGTTGCCCACTCCCCGGCCTTTTCCCTCCCGTCCCCATTCTTCCCCTACTCTCCGCGCAGCTCCTCGGAGAGCAGTAGCTGCTGCTCAGCCTCGCTGCGCTTGGCCAGCAGCATGGCGGTTACACGTTTCAGTATCACCTCCGGCAGCTGCTTTTGCAGCTCCATCACCGCCCCAGTCTCCCTGAAATCAACCCGCAGCACCGCCTCAATGTCCTTGCTGCTCAGCGCACGCGCCTGGAGCGCGTCCCGTAGCTCTTGCAGGTATTCAGCATCGGTCTGCCCCCCTTTGCCCATGCGGATGCCCTCCACAGCCTTCTGCACCCTATCGCGCGCCTGCACCTCTCGCGGCGATAGCTTCGGCATTACTCGCTCCTGGGTGGCTATCTTGCTGCGTGCCGCTGCGTATAGGGCAGGAAAATCCTTACTCAGCTGGGGCAAAGCCGGCTCTTCCACCTCCGCCTTGAAGAGTGCCAATGCCTCTTCTGCGCTCAGTTTGACCACCTCCCCGCGCCGCAGCGCCAAGCTAAAGTTTGACTCGCCCCCCGCCTTCTCGTATAGCAGAACGCCTTGCGGCGTACCCCCGGCCACGTGCCGCGCCGTACGGGCATTGTCGGGTATCGCTAGCGCCCGCGCGAAGACCGCTGTACCCTGCGCCCCCTCCAGCTCCATGCGGTACGGCGTGTCCCAAGACTCCACATCATCGTGCTGCAGCTCATCCTCAATCTGCCTACTGAGGTCCTCCCTGAAGGATTTCAGCTCCTCGTTCGGGGAGAGAATCCTTGTATCATCCCCCATAATCGCATGGACAAACGCCACTTTTAGCCCGGTTATATGGCGTAAACGCACCTCGCTTTCTCCAATGTACGATGGGAAAAAATTATGGATATACAGCTTCTCGTGTATTCGTTGATTGATACGATTGATACGCCCCACGCGCTGCACTACCCGCATCGGATTGTACGGTATGTCGTAGTTAAACACCGTGTCCGCCCTATTCAGGTTCACCCCCTCCGAGAGCGCATCGGTAGTCAGCAGCACGCGCACGCCGCCCTCCACCCCCTGACGCGAAGCGTCAAAGTACTCTAGCACCCTATCCCGAAGCTCCCTGGTTGCGATAATCGATGTGTATCGCAGCACGGAGAACTTCTCCTTCAACCCCCGCTCTAGCGCATCAACGGTGTCGGCGAACTCTGAGAATACCACCACCCTGCGCGAAGGGGACTCTTGGAGCAACCCCTCCAGCACCCGCGCGAACTCCTGAAGCTTCCGATCCTGCCGCTCATCGCTTAGCTTCTCGTCCCACTGCACCTTGACTTCCCGCAGCACCTTGAAATCGCTCTTCAGCAGCTTTAAAAACGTTTCGGAGAAATACTCCGCCTTCACCCAGAAGGTAAGTTTTCCCCCCTCCATATACACCCCATCGCCCCAAATTCCATCCCTATCATCTACCGATATCTCGTCGCGCTCCTCGGCATCAATCGTCTGGCGTAAATAGACCTTTCCCTCCCCCTCAAATGCGGCAATCGCCTCCTCGTACTTGGCTATTAGCGCATCGAGCGATTTCCTAAAGGCCACCGTGGAGCTCTCGAACCGCCGAACCAATCTTCGACGCAGGAAATGCGCCATGTTGACCTGCTGCTGCTGCAACCGCTTTATCGGTATCCCGCGCGCGAGCAGATCGTGCGTCAAGGCTTCACGGCTCCCCTCCCGAACGAACTTCAACGGCATGTAGCGCACGGCGACAAACCAGGGCTCGCGCTCCCAACTCGCTCCTTCTCCTTTGTATATCCTCCCGAGCGTCCAGAGGTAGAGCTCTTTCAGATCCCCTAGGTCGTAATCATGCGAGATGGGTGCCTCGGGGGTAAGGGGCTTATAGCCCTGCTTCGCCAAATCCTCTCGGTACTCCGCGATCATCTGCAAATCGATACGGGAGCGGCGTATCACCACGGGCGAAATGATCTCACGCATCCGCCGCGCTATCTCCTCCGTTTTTTCCTTGCGCCGCTCCGCTTGCTCCACCGTATTCCACCCTTCGTTGCGCAGCTCCTCAAAATCATTCTGCAGCTTCTTAAACGCCGAATCCAGCCGCCGCACGCTCGGGAGCGTCGGATTCGATGGCATCTGAAAAAGACTGAGCAGGGAGTACACATCGTTTGGCTCGTTGTTGAACGGCGTGGCCGACAGCAGCACCACCCGATTGCCCATGCATACCTTATGCAGCCAGGCGTAGCTCTGCGTCGTGCTATTACGGAACCGATGCGCCTCATCCACGATTATCAGCCGCTCTCCGCTTGTATCAGCATACGCGCTGTACTCCTCAAAGTGCTTGCGCAGCGCCCCGGCACTCACCACGCGCAGCTGCATCAGGGAAAAATCGCGCCCATACTCCTGCCACTGCTGCACCAAATGCGGCGGGCATATCACGGTCACGGGCATGTTCATATTCCTCGCCACGCACGCCGCGATGATACTTTTCCCGAGCCCCACTACGTCTGCTATTATCACGCCTCGGTAAAGCCGCAGCGAACGCAGCGCCATGGCTATCGCATCCGTCTGGTAGCGTAGGTCTGCATACGAGGGGTTCACATCGCTCGGCGTGAGCACCCTGCCAGCCCGTTCACGGAAAAAATACTCATGCAGCACGCGTAGGTACATCTCGTAGGGTGAGTACACCTTGCCGAGCCAGGTCTGCTCTAGCACGCTGCGTTCAAAATCATCGTAGGTGGCAGCATCCAGCAGCACCGGGGATTCCTCCCACAGCTCATCAAAAATCTTCTTGCCCGCGATGTATGGCTCTTTACTGTCAAAACGCCGGTTGATTTCAAGCCTATCGCCTAGCCCCGCGGTGGAAAGGTTGCTAGACCCCATCACCATCCCCCCAGCAAGGCCGCCAGCCCGCGTGGCGTCCCCGTAGTGGAATAGGTACATCTTGGCGTGGCACGGCTGCACGCACTGCCGTATCTCCAACTCCCCGCGCTGCACCATCTCCATGAGCATGCCGCGCGCCGCTGCCATCTGCTGCACCCCAAAATCGTCAGCCCGATTCATCGTTCGCTTCATCTCGTCAAAGAAACACTCCCGCATCGCCTTCAACGACCGTACCTCCCCGAATACCGGTTCCTCCTGCCCATCCGGCCAAAGCTTCGCCCGCATGCCTACCAGTATGCGCACCCTCTTGCCACGCAGCGCCCCTCCCTCGTTCAGCCGTTGCAAACCCGACAAGAAGAAGTAGCCCACCAGCATATCCATGCCGTTCGATATGCTCAGCGCATTTTTAAGCACATCTTTCAGCAACTCATCGGTGTTGGTGATGAAATAATTCTGATCTATCTTCTTCATAGCCATTACCCATTACAGTTTTGCCCTTCGGTTGTCACCGCCCATGGTAAAACGAAAAAAGTTTAGATGCAAAAGTACATACTTTGCCCTAAATAGCTCAATTTTTAATGTAATTCACTAAAAAAGTACAAAATACTTAGGGAAATACCCTGCGACACGGAACGGCAAAGCAGCAACGCCTACCTGGATTCTACACAGCCGCAAGCTGCAGAGATAATTCACGAATCCGTTGGAGCATGGAAAAGTCTCTTGTCCTTTCGAAATAGGCATGGGCAGCTTACTAAGGAAAAAAATCAGCACAAGCAGCGCACCTCGCTTCGCAACCCTCCCGCATCGCCTTAGGCTACTGCGTCCCGCCCGCCGCTGGAGCTAGGCATAAGATTATAAACCGTGACAGGGCAGCGCGCCGCAATACGCCCGCTGCCTCCCAATAAGAAAGAGGGGCAAAACACCCCTTTGGTGTTTTGCCCCACCCCCGCGGAGGAAGAGGGATTCGAACCCCCGGAACATTGCTGTTCAACGGTTTTCAAGACCGCCGCATTCGACCACTCTGCCATTCCTCCGAGCGCGAAGGTACAGTTTTTTACGAAATCAAATGGCCACGCCATGGGAAGTTGGGTGTTTTTTTTTTCAATGCAGCCCACAGAAAGATGTTGCAGAAAGATAGCAATGTGCATGAAAAAAGGTAACTTCGCGAAGTGATGAGCATAATCGGAAGGGAAAGATAGGCAGCGTATGGTCAACCTTATCTCGCTGCTGGGGCTTAGCGTTCTGATAGGTATCCTGGCGTCAATCCCGCTAGGACCTATTGGGGTGCTGTGCGTGCAGCGTACGGTGAACTACGGTCGCCCCGCCGGCTTTGCCAGCGGGTACGGCGCTGCGCTAGCCGATACCATCTTCGCCACCATCGCGGCGTGGGGCCTCTCCTATATCATTGACTACATTGAGCGCTACCAATCCGAATTTGAAATCATCGGGGGGGTGGTGATCCTCATCATGGGGATTATTCTCTATCGCCGCGATCCCATTCACGCCTACCGGCACCGCGACAAGGTGAAGCGGAAGCTATGGCAAGACGTGGTCTACACCATGCTCCTAACGCTCACCAATCCCCTAGCCATCTTTATTTTCCTCGCCCTCATGGCCGCCTTCGGCGTTGTGGTGGACCATGCGCACCCCTACGAGCTAATCATGGTGGTTGTCGGGGTTAATTTTGGCGCCACGCTCTGGTGGTTCGGCCTTACCTACGGCGTGAGCCACATCCGGTCCTTTTTCCGCCTGCGGAGGCTATGGTGGTTCAATAAGATTAGCGGGATCGTCATCGCCCTATTTGGCGCCGTAGCAATAGTGCATGGAGCTTTCGCGCTGCTCTTGCCCGCGGCATGAAGCTGCCGGCATCACCACCACCTCACACCTAGAAAAAAGAGTCTTCTAAAAGGTTCTTTCCCCTGCCACATCGGAGAGGAAGAACGACACCGCGCCGCTCGGCGAGCCGTATAGCCCCTGCGCAAGCATCAGCTTCACGATGGCCGCCTCGTAGGTCATATCCCCCCCATCGAGCACCCCGATATTGGAAAGGGAAAGCCCCACGTCGTAGGCCTGCATATCAACGCTATCCGCCGAGCATTGCGTCACATTGACCACCACCACGCCCCGCCGTATTGCGTCGGCGAACGGCGCAAGAAACTCTTCGTGGTTCGGAGCATTGCCCGCGCCGTACGTTTCCAGCACCACGCCCCGCAAATTATCCAGCCCTAGCACCGCCTCAATGAGCTGCGTGGAAATGCCCGGGAAAAGCTTGATGGAGGCAACGCTCGTATCAAACGTTTTGTACGCCACCCATGGGCCACGCCGCGGATGGCGTATGAAACGCTCGTTGTAGCGTATGTGAATCCCCGCCTCCGCGAGGTAGGGGTAGTTAAAGCTCCTGAAGGCATCAAACCGCGCCGCGCCGAATTTGGTTGTGCGGTTTCCCCGCATCAGCTTATGGTTGAAGAACACGGTAACCTCTGGTACAACCGGATCGCCCAGCACCTGCTGCGCCGCCACCTCAATGGCACCCAGCAAATTCTCCCTGCCGTCAGTCCGCACCGCGCCAATCGGAAGCTGCGAGCCCGTAAGCACCACGGGCTTAGACAACGAAGGCAACATAAAGCTCAAGGCGCTCGCCGTGTAGGCCATCGTGTCGGTACCATGCAGAATGACGAACCCATCGTAATCATTATAGCGCGCCTCAAGCAGATCCACCAACCGAACCCAAAAGCTCGGTTCTATCTGCGAAGAGTCCACCAGCGGAAGAACCGACTCCGTGCTTATAGTAAAACCAAACTTTTCCACCTCTGGCACCTCGCTGGCGATCTGCTCAAAGTTAAATGGCGCGAGAGCACCCGTGAGCGGGTTTTCCTTCATGCCGATGGTGCCGCCGGTATAGATAAGAAGGAGCGATCTATTTGTGTTCATGGAATAAACGATACTTTATGTCGTTACCATCTGAAAAGGTCGGCAGCAGCCTGCGTGGTCAGTTGTGCAACTACCTCTAAACCCACATTCCGCACCCCGGAAAGATGGGCAGCGGTGTCAACTAGAAAGGCGGGCTCGTTGCGTTTGCCTCGATGCGGAACGGGGGATAGGTAGGGGCAATCGGTCTCCATCACCGCGCGACCGAAGTCAATCGCCTGAATAAGCTCCGGCCCAAACCCATTCTTGTAGGTGGCAATGCCGCCGAGCCCTACCCACGTGTCTGGACGGACCATTGCCCTATCGTACTGCACTTTCGTTCCGTTAAAGGCGTGTAGCACAACCCGTAGCGAGCGCATGCGAGGTGCCTCTATCATGCTGAGTACCTCGTCAATGGCGCTCCTTGCGTGGACCAACAGGGGTAAATCGCGCTCCAACGCCCACTCCATCTGCACCCGCAACGCCTCCTTCTGCGCATCGGCATGGGTGGTATCCCAATAAAAATCAAGCCCTACCTCCCCCACAGCCACCACGCCCTCTGCGTCCAACGCCTCCTTTATCGGGCGCAACGCCTCGCGCCACGATGCGTCTACGCTCGTGGGATGCAGCCCCATCGCGCAACGGAACAGCCAAGGCTCTGCCCTATAGACAGCCACGAGCGGCGCAATGGACGCCACATCAATATTGGGCAGCACGATGCGCCGCACGCCCGCCGCTTTAGCGCGCGCAAGCGTCTCCGCTAGATCGTCGCGAAATGCCTCATCAAAGAGGTGCGCATGGGTGTCAACCCACTCCAACGTACCGCTCTCCTGCCCCATCAGACGCTCCGGTTAATCAGGTCTAGAATCTCCTCCATCTCCTTTGCAAAGCCGTTATCCATCACCTTCGTATCCTCCACAACCTTGCACGAGTGCACCACCGTGGCATGATTCTTTGACCCTATGCTAGCCCCAATGCTAGCAGCCGAAAGATTCGTTAGGTCCCGCGCAAAATACATTGCCACCTGCCGAGCGCGAACTATCTCCCGCTTGCGGCAATTGCTCACCATCTCGGGCACCGACATGCCGTAGTAATCCGCCACCACTTTTAGAATAGTCTTTATCGATGGATCTTTCTTCGCCGGCGCGGCCACCCGCTCGCTCACCACCTTTTTGGCTAGAGCAAGCGAAAGAGTCGTAGCGGACGCGGCATCCATCACCGAGTACGCCATAAGCGAATTCAGCACGAACTGCAGCTCCCGCACGTCCTGCGTCACCCGCTCCGCGATGTACTCCAGCACGCCATCCTCCATGGGAGGAACGCCGCACGAAAGGCACATCTGCTGCAGTATGGATAGCCGAGTTTTATAGTCCGGTGCCTCTATCTTCACCGCGATGCCCCATCTAAACCGAGAAAGCAAGTCCTCTCGCATGCCGCTCAACTCCGCGGGCAAGCGGTTAGAGGTCATCACGAGCTGCCCCCCCCGCATCACCAGCTGATTGTATAGGGAGAAAAAGACATCCTGCGACCCCTTCCTCGCTGTAAACTCGTGGACATCATCCACAATCAGCACGTCAAAGCTCTGGTAGTACGCCACGAACTGCATAATCGTGTTGTTTTGATATGCCCGAGAATACCGACTAATGAAATCAAGCGTATTGAGGAATAGCACCGAGCGGTTCGGATACATTTCCCGAATGGCGATCCCAATCGCCTGCGCTAAATGGGTTTTTCCCACGCCGGTAGAGCCGTAAATGATAAATGGATTGTACGCCTTGAGCGTTCCGAGGTGCTCCACTATCAGCTTCGCATTCTGCTTGGCTAGCCGGTTGCAATCCCCTTCTACAAAGCTATCAAAGTTGTACTGCGCCTGCAGCCCGCTATCCACCTGCTGCACATGGCTCGTGGGCGCACCGAGGGGGTCGTCCGCACCAGTAGCGGTCTGCCGGGGCGCATCGAGTACATTCACGGTTTGCATGCCGGCATACTGCTGCGGCTCAAATTTCTCCGTGCGGGGCGGTATGCCATGGGTTTCCCCCAAAGGGCCATTCCCGAGCACATAGTACAGCTGCGCATCGGGGCGAAAATACTGCCGCAGAAGTGGAAAAATTACAGAGGAGTAGTTTTGCTCTATCTCATTTTTGTACAGCTCGCTGGGTACAGATAAATATATATTACGCCCCTCTATCTTCTCGGGCTTAATCGGTACAAACCACTTTGCAAAGGCCGCAGGCGCCACCTGTCTCCGTATTCCCCCAAGACATTTATCCCAAACCGTTTTGATATCATTACTCATTGCGCCCCTCCATTTGCAGAAATTTCGTGAAAAACCGTGTGCCGTTCCCTTTAGCCACTGCGCAAAGTTGGACAAAACTCTTTCCCTTTCCAAACCTTTAAGCCTACTACGCCAGGCAAAGGAATTGTAATCTCGTAACTATCAAAGAAATTAGGTCATAAAAAAAGTTTTTACACGTAACAGACTTATAATCAGCACACAATAGTAAAGCAAAACGGTAAGCCATTGAGTGCAACACCCATCTGACCCCCGTACACGGAAAGGGGTTGATGATACGCTACACAAATAGCTACAAATCAATGGGGTTAAGTTATAACTCCTTGAGTAATGTTAGCCTCTTCGTAACAATGCGGCCATCTCGCCCGAAAGGAAGGCAGAACTGCATACGTAAGCCTTTCCACCAAAGCCCCACCCCCTTCGCACCAAACCCAATTATCGCCGGCAATAATTGGGTTTGGTGCGAAGGGGGTACGAAGTTGATATAGTTATGAAGAATGCTGTATGGCAACAACTTACATGGTTTTCCACGCCCTTCTTCTGCTCCATCGCTTCAACTCCTCCGAAAACACCGAATCGCAGGCTCATCCCATTAGAGGGCGCAGCTTGTTTGGCAAAAAAAAGTACCTTCGCGGCGGATTTAATCGGATGGAACTATGGAATTAAAAGACGTGTTTACAATCGTAGGCAAGCCTGGGCTCTACCGCTACGTAGCGAACGCTACGCACGGCCTGATTATGGAATCGCTAATCAATGGGAAACGTTTGAAGGTTGATATGTCGGCAAACGTGAGCACCCTCGCAGAAATCGCTATATACACCACTGAGGGTGAATTCCCGCTTTGGAAGGTATTCAACGCCATGCGCGACCACCACGACGAGGTATACGCTATCGATAAGTCAACGCCAAAGGATACAGTAGTAGCACTTTTCGCCAAGGTGCTTCCCAACTACGATACGAACCGCGTATACGAAAGCAATATGCGCAAGGCGTTTCGGTGGTTTGTACTACTAACCGACAAGGGCATGACCGACTTCACCGTTAAGGATCCAGAGGGTGACAGCACCACAGCCGACAGCGGAGCCACCCCTAACGATTAATCGAAAATGCACAACCTCGTAGACTAGAGTAGAAATAGCTATAAACTAACGAATTATGATAACCCTACTTTCAGCTGCGCAGCCAAGCGTGCCGGCGTGGCTATTGATTCCGTTCGTGCTAATGCTACTGACAATAGCCTTAGCCCCAGTGCTTTTCGCTAAGTTTTGGGAAGAGAATAAAAATAAGCTGATTGTGGCACTAGCCATCGGCATTCCCACTGCCTGCGTGCTTATCTACATGGGTCTCGGCAGGGATTTGACTCACACCATGCTGGTGGACTACATCCCATTCATCATACTGCTCGGAGGCCTCTTTGCCGTCACGGGCGGCATCCGTATCACTGGGAATCTTCTCGCCACGCCAGCCGTAAATACCACCTTCTTAGCCATCGGCGCGGTTCTCGCCTCCATAATGGGTACAACGGGGGCCGCCATGCTCCTCATCCGCCCGCTCATAGAGACCAATAAGGAGCGTAGGCATAAAACGCACACCATTCTATTCTTCATTGCGGCCGTGGCCAACTGCGGCGGGCTGCTCACCCCGCTCGGCGACCCGCCTCTATTCCTGCTCTACCTCCGCGGCGCCCATTTCTCATGGTTTCTACACATGGTGCCGGAATGGGCAACCATCAATGCCATTCTTCTCATAACCTACTTTATCATGGACACCATGAGCTACAAGAGGGAGAACGCGGCCGACTTGGCACGGGATATCGCTGAGCGCACCGCGCTGAAAATCAGGGGAAATATCAACTTCCTATGGCTTCTCGGCATCGTGCTTGCAGTAGCGTTCATCAATCAGCAGTACATTCCTTCCATGGGTGGCGAAGAGATTACCATCGCCAAGTTCTACCGTGAATTTGCCATTATTGCGATGATTGTACTATCGCTGCTCACAACGCCTAAAGGCTTACGAAAGGCTAACAACTTCACGTGGCATCCCATCCTCGAGGTGGCGTATCTCTTTATAGGTATTTTCATCACGATGACCCCTGCGCTACTCTTCCTCACGGAGCACGCTCCCGCGCTGGGGCTCACCACGGCTAAGCATTTCTACTACGCCACGGGTGCGCTTTCGGGCTTTCTCGACAACGCCCCAACGGCGCTGGCGTTCTACTCGGTGGCGCAGGGACTACCGGAGGTGCCACCGCTGGTGGCGGGAGTCAACGAGATACTCCTCACGGCCATCTCCATGGGCGCAGTGCTATTCGGGGCGATGACCTACATTGGCAATGGGCCTAACTTCATGGTGAAGGCCATCGCGGAGGAGAATGGGATTAAGATGCCATCCTTCTTCCGTTACATGACCCGCTTCTCGTTGATTATACTGCTGCCGATTTACATACTGATAGCCATTATCTTCCTGTAAACAAACGGGAGATAGAACGTTGCACAAGGGGGCAATTGCGTGACACACCGATACGCAATTGCCCCCCTTGTTGCTCTAGGACCGACAATAAAGAAATTGAACAACGCTGCAATAGGACATCACATATAAATGCAACAAAAAGTGCTTGGAATGCGTATATAGGGTAAGAGAATATTGGGGTTGCAAGCTGACGGACAGTGCAACAAGGGTTGAGGGGTATTCAATGACTGGTGATTTATAAGGCTCACTATAAAAATTGGCATAGATTTTGCGCATTAGAGGATGGGTACAAATGTTTGGTGAAAATACAAGGGCCAAGGAAGAGACTTAGAAAAAACGCCAATTTGTCCCCATTCCATTCATCCCAAGACATGATGAACGAACTTTCTATTCAACCGACAAAAACCACACCCACAATAGAGTTAAATCCGCAAACCGGTATCCTAGAGATCGGCGGCGTTTCGATACCCGAAAACGTTTCGGTGTTCTATGCGCCGGTACTCGATTGGCTACGTGACTATGTGAAGAAACCGGCAGAACGCACCGTGCTAAAATTCAATTTTGACTATTTTAACACGGCCACGTCAAAAATCTTCATGGAACTAATCACGGAACTTGAAAGCATAAAGGACTCCGCCGAGAAATGCACCATTGAATGGCACTATAAGGCAAGCGACCCCGACATGCGGGAGGCAGGCGAGGACTACGCGCTAATCACACGAATCCCTTGCCACTTCCTCCAGGAGGAGGGCTAGCGTACAATGGGTGCAAAACTTTCCACCTATACGCCATTCTCAGCACGAATACCAAGTATTACAGGTGACCAAGAAATTCTCCCATTGCGAATTGCAGAATGGAATAACCTGAGGCTACCAAATGCAAACAAACTAACTCCCTCATGGGGTTCTATGCGGGAAATGCAGAAGGGGCGCAAGAACAACGAGCTATGAACTATTTGACACACAGAAGCATACGAAAATTCAAGAAGGAAGCTATTCCGCAGGAGGTACTTGACGCTATCATGCAGGCTGGGGTTAGGGCATCGAACACGGGCAATATGCAAACGTATTGCGCCGTTGTCACTACAGACCCCGCGCAGCTCGCAAAGCTCAAGCCGCTGCATTTCAACCAGCCCCTGCTCGATAGCGCGCCCGTGCATATTATGGTATGCGCCGATCTGCACCGCTTCACGGCTTGGTGCACGCAGCGCCACGCCACCCCGGGCTACGGGAATCTCATGGGCCTCCTTTCGGCTATAATCGATGCCTCGCTCTTTGCGCAGAACATCGCGGTGGCCGCGGAAGAAAAGGGGCTCGGGCTATGCTTCTTGGGGACACCCCTATACAATATTGACGGCTTCGCCGCGGTGCTATCGCTGCCCGACCTCGTGGTGCCCTTGACTGCCATTGCGCTTGGCTACCCAGCCGAAATACCACCGCTTACAGAGCGTCTGCCGCTTGATGCTGTAGTTTACAGAGAGCATTACACGCCCGCCACGCCCGCCCAGATCGATGCGTGGTACAAAGCCATTGAAGGCAATCCAACGAACCAAGCATTCGTTGAGGATAACGCTAAGGAGACCCTCGCACAGGTGTTCACCGATGTGCGCTACACGGCAACTATGTACGAAGAGATGTCGCAAAATCTCGTGAAATACCTAAAAAGCAAAGGCTTTACCCTCTAATCGTCGCAGCTGCACGAGATACGGTTCTCCATATGCCTAAACAGCTCACCATCAGTGGAGTTCTAGTATGCGTGTGTTTTGCCATTTCGGTAGGGTTAGGCCATTCGCAGGTCGTACACGTCCGTTACTCCCCCCCAACGCTTGCCCTTGACTCTCTGCGCTGCCCTACCCTATTTTTTGCCGACAGCGCCTCCATGGAGAGTACATTGGCATCATGCATTGAGGCATGGCGGAATGCGGGCTACCTTGAGGCCAACGTTGATTTCACGCACTACACCGCCACAGACTCACTTACAGTGCAAGCTCACCTAGGCCCTCGCTACCACGTCAACACGGCGCTCTACGATAGCATTGCCGTACGTTACAAGAAGATACCCCGCAACGTTGCTACCCAGTACGCTGAGCGTATCACCAACGCCCTCGCTCCCAACGACCGCATCGCGGTGAGACTCTCCATGCGCGACTCTACGATTTACGTCGGGGCAACGAGAGACTCCATCGTGAAGAATCCGCTGGTTGAAATCCGTCAGGACGGCCCGCTCCGCCTTCCCCAACGCACGCTGTATGCACTCCTGCATCTTCGCCCCTCAAGGGCCACGTTTGGCCATAGCGACATTCCGAAAATAGAGGCGATTCTCGCATCGATTCCCTACGCACATGCCACGCACCCTCCAATTATAGAATACGTACCCGAGGGTGCTATACTGCACGTATACTTAGCCCCTCAAAAGGCTAATACGCTACAGGCCGGCATCGGATTCCAACCGCGCCCTAATGGCAAGGGTGTAAACTTTTACGGCAACGCTGATATCGCCCTCCGTAGCCTCTTCAAACAGGGGGAAAGTTTCCTCCTAAAATGGCAATTGCTACAGCCCAGCTATCACCATATCAATGTGTGCGCAGCGTGGGACAACATCTACGGCAGCGCGTGGGGGGGAGCCGTTAATGCCACTTTTAAGCGGCAGGATTCAACCGCCAGCCTATTTGAGGGGAGGGTTTCCGTTCGCTTTTCCCCCGCCCCCTTCCAACAGCTTTCAACCAGCTTTGGCATCGGTCGATTAGCCGAACGTGCGGATTCTCTGAATGCCCCCTCTGCTATCGCAAGGCAAACCCACACTAATAGCTATTCACTCGGATACACCTACAGCAAGAGGAACTACTCTACCGAGTGGCCACATGGGAAAGGTGCCGAGATTGAAGCCACGCTTATCAATAGGCAGACACACGGCGCGCAACGGGAAGTCAGGGTCGCCATAAACGCTAATGCCCAAGCCACCGTGCCATTAGGACAGCATGGCCTCCGCCTCTCCGGCTCCATACGCTACGAAAATAAGGACGTCTCGAACAGAGCGAAAATACCACTCAGCATGCTGGAACTTACCCGCACTGGGGGCGCCAATTCAATTAGAGGCTTTTTGGAAGAATCGATCGTCACAAGACACTATTCTGCCTGTTCTCTCGGCCTAGATTGGTGCGTGAACCCGTGGGTTATGCCTCGGCTGTTCGTTGATGCAGGTCTATTTTTTGATGCCCCTGCGCTACGTGGCGTTATCAGCGGAGGGGCTGGTGCAGTTGCACAAGCCGCAGCTGGGCAGCTAGCTATTGACGTTGCCAGAGGTTTCGCGCTCACGGATGCATCGCCTAAGGGGGATTGGATTCTGCACCTGTCGGCGCACTTTAGGTTTTAAATCGACTTTCGCGAAGAGTTTGAGGTTGGGTGTGTGAAAGTCCTTCCTATTCACTATCTTTGCAGAAACGATTGAAAGGAAACGCTATGAGTGAAAAGAGATTTGCGGTAGTTCTCGCGGGATGCGGAAATCTGGATGGGAACAACATACAGGAGGTTGTAGTGCTACTCACCAGCATCGTGCAAGCGGGGGCATCGTTTCAGTGCTTTGCGCCCGATGTAGAGCAGATGGAGGTGATCGACCACTACTCAAGGCGGGAGATGCCCGAGAGGAGGTATGTACTCCACGAGGCGGCAAGAATGGTTCAAGGCGATGTGAAGCCGCTCTCTGAGTTCAAGGCTGACGAGTTTGATGCGTTGTTTTTCCCTGGGGGGCTAGGGGTTACCAAGAACCTATGCACGTACGCCGTGGCGGGTACGAATGCCACCGTCAACGAGGAAGTGAAGAATGCCATTCTTGCCATGCACAACGCTAAAAAACCTATCGGGGCTCTTTGTATCGCACCGGTTGTCGTTGCGTTGGTGCTGCGAAAGGGCACCATCACGTTGGGTAGCCACTGCGATGTGTCAAAAGATGTGGAGGCCCTCGGACTAACGCACAAAGAGGCCAAGCGGGATGAGTTCGTAGAGGATAGGGAGAACCTACTATTCACCACCCCCTGCTTCATGCTGAAGAACGACCTTGTGCACCTTTCAAAAGGAGTATCGTCCATGGTGAATGCCATGCTTTCAAGCTGTAGATAGTCCCCTAAAGACTTTAGACTACACGCCTCCCTCTCGCCATTGGGAGACATCGGGGAGTAGGCGTGCGGAGAGCTCACTTGGTTCAAGCCCATCGGCATCAATAACCACGTGGGCTCTTTCGTAGTACCCTTCCCGCGCCGCGAGGAGTTCGCGTATTCGTTCCTCCAGCGTTAACTTACCCCGATCAACGAGTAGGGGGCGGATTCCCTCCTCGCTGCGTAGCCGATTTGCTAAAGAAGTGACAGACAGACGAATATAGACAACGCCCCCCGCTTCTCGCATTAATTCAACATTACTATCATGGCACGGCATCCCTCCCCCAGTGCTAATGATACACCCTTGGTGGGAGTCGATGATGTCGTGTAGGAGTTGATTCTCTATACTTCTAAAGGCATTCTCTCCTCGTTCTAAAAAGATATTAGCAATTGTAGCCCCCTGCAACTCCTCAATGCGCGCATCAGTGTCTATAAAAGGAATTCCGGTACGCTCAGCCAACACTTTCCCAAGCGTTGTTTTACCAGCACCCATAAAACCGATTAGAAATAGAGGGAGACGTAGCTTCATCATGTCAAAAAAATGCAGGGAAGCCTCTAGGGCTTCCCTGCAAAACCAAACTCTTAACCTTTCAACGGGTTGCCTATAGCTGCATGATCTTCACGCACAGGTCAACGACACGGTTGGAATAGCCCCACTCGTTGTCGTACCACCCCAAAATCTTCACCATATTCCCAATGACCTTGGTGCTCTGCGCATCAAAAATGACGCTGTGTGGATCGTGAATAATGTCTGACGACACGATGGGGTCAGTGGTATACGAGAATATTGACTTCATCGCAGCCTTCTCGCTCTCAGCCTTCATCATGGCATTTATCTCCTCGACTGAAGCCGTTTTTTTCACGGTACAAACGAAGTCAACCATAGATCCCGTCGCAGTAGGAACACGGACAGAAATCCCATCAAGACGCCCCTTAAGCTCTGGGATGATGATACCAATCGACTTTGCAGCACCTGTCGTCGTGGGGATTTGGTTTACACCCGCGGTACGGGCGCGCCGTAGGTCGCTATGCATTCCATCGAGAACCCGCTGGTCATTCGTGTAGGAGTGCACCGTAGTCATAAAGCCAGTCTCTATTCCCAGCTCCCGGTGTAGTACTTGAACCATGGGGGCTAGGCAATTCGTGGTGCAACTCGCATTTGAAACGAAGTGATCCGCAGCCTTTAACACCTCATCGTTAACGCCAAGCACTACCATCCGATCAATTCCATCTTTCGCGGGAGCCGTCAGAACCACCTTCTCTACGCCATCTTTCAAGTGGTCACCATATCCCCCCTTCTCTCCACTCTTGGTGCGAAACACGCCAGTCGCCTCTACGACAACATCCGGTTTTACTCCCCACTTTATCGCTTTAGGGGTCGATTCATGCGACAACGCCACCTCGTGCCCATTCACTACCAACACCTTGTCACCAGGGATTATTTCCCCCGGAAACCTCCCCTGCGTAGAATCGTACTTCGCCAAATAGGCCATCGTCTCTGAGGACATCAGCCCATTTACCGCCACAACCTCTACATCGTCACGCTCTGCTATAGCACGAAACACTTGACGCCCTATACGCCCAAAGCCATTAATTGCTACTCGTACCTTTCCCATTTCCTTTTCTGTTTACTCAATTACACCCATGACACCAACGCAACAAAGGTAAGATTTTTATCTCTAAAAGTGCAAGTCTATGTGGAAATAAACATTTATTAGCTTAACTGCAAAACGCCCTTGCCCTTTCGCAGTATCTCAACTTCCCTACCTGTACAATCCACCACAGTCGATGGTTCTTGTCCTCCTATCCCCCCATCAATAATCATATCAACTCGCTCTGACCAACGCTCTGCAATGAGCTCTGGATGGTAGGTATAGGCCACATCATCTTCGTTGGGAATAGACGTAGTCAAGATGGGCACGCCCAAAGCCTTGACAATGTTCCGAGGTATGCTGTTCGCTGGAATACGCACGCCAACAGTTTTACGTTTACTAATAAAATAGGCTGGCACCTTACTTAGCCCCGGCAGAATAAACGTAAAAGGGCCCGGCAGATTCCGCTTTAGCAAAAGGAAATTCGCATCGCTTATCATGGCAAACTCAGCAATCTGCGCTATATCATGGCAGATGAAAGAAAACTGAGCACCCTTGCTCTTCAACCCTTTATACTGAATGATACGCTCAACCGACCGAGCATTGTCAATTATACACCCCATGCCGTATAGCGTATCGGTCGGATAAATCACCACCCCTCCATCTCGCAAGCATGACACAACGCTGTCAATGCTCTCCTGCGATGGGTTATCCTCAAAAATTCGTATCAACTTTGACATGGCTGCCTCTCTTCGTCTCAACCATTCACCCTATGGTAATCCTCCAAGAACTTGGCAAGCCCTGCATCGGTGAGCGGATGCTTCAGCAACCCTAAGATTGCGGGCAGAGGACACGTAGCAACATCTGCCCCCGCCTCAATCGCCTGTATTATGTGGAGTGTATGACGAATCGAGGCCGCTAACACCTGGGTTTTATATCCATACCTATGGTAGCAAGCCACGATGTCCCTAACTAGCTGCATGCCTTCGCTGGAGATGTCATCAAGTCGCCCTACGAAAGGAGAAACGTACGTTGCCCCTGCCTTCGCTGCCAAGAGAGCCTGTCCGAGGGTGAACACTAGCGTGCAATTGGTTCTAATTCCCTCGCTATTGAGCTGTTTTATAGCCTTTATCCCCTCTTTAATACAGGGTACCTTAACGACTATGTGTTCGTTCAGCTCTGCCAAGCTACGCCCCTCTTTGCACATCCCATCAAAGTCAGTAGAAATAACCTCTGCACTCACATCGCCCCCAACGATTTTGCATATCTCCACGTAATGGCGGCGAATCGCCTCTTCACCTTTTATCCCCTCCTTCGCCATTAGCGACGGATTTGTTGTCACTCCATCCAAAACACCTAGAGCTGCAGCCTCTCGAATCTGTTCAAGATTAGCTGTATCCAAAAAAAACTTCATAAACCTTCTTCTGTATTTTACGCCGAAACTCCCCTCGCTATTTTAAATGGGCATCTAGCCAACGGAAGAACTCACGTTGCCACAGCATCCCATTCTGAGGCTTTAACACCCAATGGCACTCGTCCGGGAAGACAAGCAGCCTCGCCTCCACCCCTCGCATTCGCGCTGCATTGAACGCCGCTAAACCCTGCGTATAGGGAATCCTAAAGTCCTGTCCACCATGTATAACCATAATTGGCGTGTCCCACTTCTCTACGAACATGTGTGGACTCTGCGCAAAGCTCTTCTGCGCCACTGCATTGCTCTTTTCCCAAGGTGCACCTCCCATTTCCCATGCATCAAAGAAAAGCTCCTCCGTTGTGTAGTACTCCATCTCGCTATTGAAGATACCACAATGGCTTACGAAAGCCTTGAAGCGTCCCTCGTGATGCCCCGCCAGCCAATTCACCGTAAAACCACCATAGCTAGCACCTACAGCACCCAAATGCGTTTCATCTACCCAAGGCTCCTTTGCAACTTCATCAATAGCGCAGAGCAAGTCCTTCATTTCCTGCTCCCCATGGTGCTTACTTATCTCATCAGTCCACTGCTGACCAAACGTCAACACACCTCGACGATTCGGCGCAACCACCACGTACCCCTGTGCCGCCATCAATGCCAAGTTCCACCTATAGCTCCAGAACTGGCTCAACGCGCTCTGCGGACCTCCTTCACAATACAGAAGGGCTGGATAGCGCTTCGTGCTATCAAAGTTTGGGGGCAACACTACCCACGTTAACATCTGCTGATTATCAGTGGTTTTCATCCAACGAGCCTTCACCTCTGGCATATCCACCATATCGAGCAACTCACTATTTATCGCCGTTATTTGCTCTTCCTTTCCACCCTCCAACGGCACTCTATATAGCTCCGCTGGCTTCACCATTGACACCCTACTCCCTACCAACCACTCCCCAGCCATTGCCACATCATGATAGTCGTGCTGCCCCTCAGTTAACGCTTTCGGCTCTCCACCATCAATTGAAGTACTATAAAGTTGATAAGTACCTCTTACGCCAGCTACAAAATACAACGTTTTGCTATCAGCTGACACCTGCACACTTGACACGCTGTAATCAAACCCTTCGGTCAGCTCTTTCACCTCTCCTGTAGCCAAATCGCAACACATCAGCCTATCCCTATCCGCCTCAAAACCCGCCCGCTCCATGCTAAGCCAAACCATGTATTTGCCATCGGGTGTGTACAACGGGCAGCGGTCATACCCCTCGTTGCTCTTTGTTAAATTAGTCGTACTCTTCGCTTTACAGTCATAAAAATAGACATCCGAATTCGTACTAAACGCCGCCTCCTTACCATTCAATTTCTTACAGGTATACGCTACGCCATCACTCGTTGCGTTCCACGAAATCTCTTCCATGCCTCCAAATGGCGCAAGCGGTGAGTCGTAGCTCTCCCCTTCCATCACGTCTACCGCCTCCGCCACTCGTCCATTCTCAAACGAAGCAATGAAAACGTGACTCCTCGTACCATCATCCCACCGATTCCAATGGCGGTACATCAAATCATCGTACACCATCCCAGTTGTTTTGGGCAAATCCGCATTTCTATCTACCGCCGTCTCCACAACCTTTACACGGCTCGTGAACACAACCTTTTTCCCATCGGGCGAAACCTTCAACCCTTCTATCCCCTCTGCCACATCCGATATCTTCGTCGGCGCACCGCCTTCCAATGGCACAGAGTACAATGCACCGCCCTTCTCTCCGTTGTCGTACGATGAGACGAACGCCAGTATATCATCGCTCAGCCAAAGCACATTCGACACATCTTCGGTGGGTAGATTCACCCGCTTTGCACTCCCATCGCCACCCACTTCAGATACGTAGAGTTCGTTCCACCCACGATTGTCCTGCATATCGTAGTACGTCACAACATAAGCTACCTTGGCACCATTAGGTGAAACTGAAGATTCACCCAATCTTCCAAAATTCCACAGCACTTCGGGAGAGTAGCGACGACCGCTTACCTCCACCATCTTATACCTATGCATCGCCTCGCGTTGCGTCTCCTTGGCCTGTTCGCCAGAGCATCCAAGAAACCCCATCGCCAACAACACACTCCAAGCTACTCCTCTCACTAACCTCTTCATAACTCTCCACTATTATATGCTCTCTTCCCTCTCCTTCTGCGCCTTTGCTTCTGCTTTTTCCGCTTCTCGTTTAGCTTTTTCTTCTGCCTTGCGCGCACGCTCCTTCTCTTTCTCTTCCTCCCGCCTTGCCTTTTCAGACAATTTTTTCTCAATATCTTTCTTCACCTGCGCCAATGCCTTCTCGGCATCCTTCACTCCACGCTCCGCAGCCTTGATGTCCGACTTTGCTTTGCTCTGCCTATCCTTCGACTTACCAATGTCACGCACCGAATTATCATACCCTCGGTAGGCCAGCTTAAATCGTCTATCCAAATCCTTAAATTGTGCCGCAAAATCCTTTTCAACACCCTTGTACTCAACCCGCAAGGAGTCCAAAGCCTCATCTTCAGCCCCTCGCACATCCTTCTGCGCCTGTCTTGAGGTATTAAAATAATCCCTTCGCAGTGCCTTATCCTCGTCAGCTAACTGGGAAAGAGTGTCCTCATAGTTTTTTTTCACTCCCTCTGCCAAGGCTAGCAAACTGTCCGCCTCCACCAAACTCCTCTCTGCCAACTTAAGTTTTTCTTGGCTCTTCTCTACTTTTTCCTCCGCCTTGCTAATCTTCAACTGATTGGCATCCTGAGCCACTACAACACAAGACAAAAAAACGCTCACAACAAAAACAAACACCCACCGTTTCACCTTCTTCCTCCAAATATTCACTCTATAACAACTCGCTCGCCAACTCAGATAGCTTACTTCGCTCCCCCTTTACCAAATTTACGTGAGCAAACATCGCCTGGCCATGTAGCCGCTCACAGAGGTAGCTCAAACCATTCGACCGAGTATCCAAATATGGGTGGTCTATTTGGTAAATGTCTCCTGTAAACACAATCTTCGTCCCCTCCGCTGCCCGGGTGATTACAGTTTTCACTTCATGTGGGGTCAAGTTCTGCGCCTCGTCCACTATCATAAAGGTATTGGTAAGACTCCGTCCTCGTATGTATGCCAATGGCGCAATTACCAACTTTTCTTGGCGTTGAAGCTCTTCTAGCTTTAAGTAATCTCTACTGGTACTCTTCAGTGCTCCCTTTATAACTGCCAAATTGTCAAAAAGCGGCAACATATATGGCCCTATCTTGGCATCAACGTCTCCAGGCAAAAATCCAATATCTTTATTACTCAGCGAGATTATTGGCCGCGCAAGCAATATTTGACTATACATCTCTTGCTGCGCTAAAGCCGCCGCCAACGCCAGTAGGGTCTTGCCAGTACCGGCCTTCCCTGTCAACGCTACCAACGGTATAGATGTCTTCGTAAGTACTGACATGGCAAAGGTCTGCTCGGCATTCCTAGGCTCTATACCGTAGCACTTCAGCTTATCAACTCCCGCTAGCACGCCCCTTTCTGCATCGTACAAGGCCATGGCGCTAGAGCCAGTTCCACGAAGGACGAAGCATTCGTTTGCCTCCGGCGTAATCGACAAGTCTTCTGGCTTTATTCCTTCTTGATCGCCGTATAGCTTCGCTATCAAGGCATCGTCCACTCCTAACACCTCGGTCGCCGTCCGTTCCATGATGTCAACGTTCTCAACCTTGTCTGTGAGGTAGTCCTCGGCAGCTACTCCTATTGACTTTGCCTTCATGCGAAGATTTATATCCTTTGACACCAATATAACTGGCTGCGCCTCGTGCTCTGCCAAATACGCCGCTATCGCAAGTATCCGATGATCATTGATATCGTCCTTGAACGACAGCCGCATCGTATCAGAGAAAGGTTTTCCGGTCACTATCCTAAGCTTCCCTCGCCCCTCTCCTAAGGAAATACCCCCATTGAAAAGAGCCGCTCCACTTAGCTCGTCAAGCGACCTTGCGAACTCTCTGGCATTGTAGTTCAGAGTCTCGTTCCCCTTTTTGAAATGGTCAAGTTCCTCCAATGCCATTATCGGTATTACGATATCATTCTCTTCAAAACTATGCAGGCATTTGTAGTCATGAAGCATTACGCTCGTATCCAATACAAACGTCTTCTTCTGTCCCGCACCTACTCGACCTCTCATATGCAAAAGCCTCCGTGTCTTATCTCCTCTACCCCTCTATTCCATCCCGATTTTTAACGTCTAGACCAAGTACCTCTCTCTCACTCGCACGGTAAAAGTAGCCTACACTCCACACCACCCCCGCAACAAACAGTAGCACAACCCACACCGCAGCTATTTTGAACACAGTTTTCTTTAATGCCCCCGTATCCCCTAGCTCATGAGCAGAAAAGCACACTCCACTTTCATATTGCGATAGGGTCAAAAGTTCTGCACGTACTTCAACCCTTTCCATATATAGCCGATTTAACTCTCTACTCAAAGATACGTACTCCGCATTCCCAACCGTAGATGGAGAACCTGAAACAATCCCTTCCTGCGCAACGTCAATGCGCATCTTCGTCCAAACAAGGAGTGTATCCAAAGCCGCTTGTTTGTTTGCTAAAGCGCAACGCTTATCCTTCAACAGAGTTTGAAACTCTCCAGTCTGAAAAACCAAGCAAGCCAACTGTCTCCCCAGTGCATCCGCATTCGCACCTATAGCTGTTCTCAGCTCTACTTCCAGCGACGCTACGCCCTTCCCATCAAGCGATTTGTTCGCTTTTATCTTTGATGAGTAGATCCTAGGATGAAAGTTAAGCTTTACTGTATCATTCTTAAGTTGATTGGAAAGCACTAACTCTACTTCTTCTAACCCGACAAGTTCACCCGGAATCATATTTGGAGTAACTAGCACTGCATAGGTACTCTGTTTCTCCTTGACTCCAAATAGAACAATCACTAAAGCCGTTAACGCTACCCCTACCCCCACTACAAGCCACTTCCACCGAAAAAGCCACTGGCAGAAGGAATAGAACATCACCGTACCCTTAAATGGATCTTGGTAGCACTCCCTGCTCTCAATACCGTCACTCAAATTCCTTTTCACTTCCCGCTTCAGAATTCGTTCCAAAATCTATTCATACTCCCGCGCTTCCATCTCTCTGCGAAGTACCATCAATCCGTTCATTGCCAATGCACCCAGCTCGTCCTCGCCAGGGTATACACTCACTGGGGCTATGAACGACACCATGGCCTCAATGTAGTCAGTCAATGACTTCCCATACGCCATTCCCCCTGTGAGCAGAATCCCATCCACTTTGCCATGCAATGCGGCAGCACACTCGGCGATGCTCTTCCCCACTCCGTAACCCATGGCATGCTCTATCAACTCCGCTTTTTTGTCGCCCGCCTCAGCCTTATCCGCTACCTCCTTAGCATTGTTTGTTCCGAGATGAGCCACGAGTCCGCCCTTGCCATTGAGGAACTTCTTAATCTCTTCCTTTGTGTATTTACCGCTAAAGCACAAATCAACTAGCTGGCCCGCCGGCATTGTTCCCGCACGTTCCGGACTGAATGGACCCTCCCCGTCAATCGCATTATTCACCTCGACTACGCGCCCCTTCCGATGCGCTCCTACAGATACGCCTCCACCCAAATGCGCCACTATTAGGTTCAACTCCTCATAGCGCTTTCCAAGACTCGCCGCATGGCGCCTCGCTATCGCCTTTTGGTTAAGCGCATGGAAAATGGATCTCCTCTCCATAAAGGGCAAACCGCTAATCCGTGCCACTTCATCAAGCTCATCCACTACCACTGGGTCTGCAATAAGCGCTATGGGCTTTCCGCCTGCACGCTTGGCTAGGCTATTCGCTATCAGCCCTCCCAAATTGCTCGCATGCTCTCCCTGCACACCCTTCCGCAAATCCTCAATTAATCGATCGTTTACGTGGTAAGCTCCTGACACTACTGGCTTCACTAGCCCTCCTCGCCCCACAATTGCTCCCAGAGACTCCAACGCTACGCCGCTCTCTTGCAACGCAGCGTATATCAACCCCTCTCGGAACTCAAACTGATCCACTATCTTCGCATACTTCCCTATCTCCTCCGCCGTATGGCGCAGGGTCTTGCTGTACACCTCCTTCTCTCCATCGTATACCGCTATCTTCGTGGAGGTTGACCCTGGGTTGATCGCTAATATCAGCTCGCTTGCCATCTCTCTATTCTCTTTTTTTCTAATTCTTTGTTCGCTATTGCCTCTACCTCCGCGCCGCATTGGCTGCCAAGGCTATTGAATACAATTTTGACTGCACGCTGTCCCCGCGGGAGGTCAATATGCAGGGTACTTTTGCACCTACTACCATCGCTCCAAGCTCCGCTCCTGCAAATTTCGTACACGTCTTGAAGAACACGTTGCCACTCTCAATATTGGGGAACACAACGCAATCGGCATCTCCTGCCACCTCGCCCTTGAGCTTCTTGATATCTGCCGCTTCCCTATCAATCGCCACATCAAGCGCCAACGGTCCATCAAGAACCGCCCCTCCTATCTGCCCCCGCTCTCCCATCTTAGCTATTAACGCAGCATCTACGCATGCCGGCATTCCTACCGACATCTGCTCCGTTGCCGCTAGCAACGCAACCTTCGGCCGTTCTATACCCAACGAATGAGCCGTACGTATCACATAGTTCGTTATCGCAACCTTCTGCTTAAAGTCCGGTGCCGGGATAATCGCCACATCTCCCACTATCAACAGCTTGTGATAGCTAGGTACCTGCACTACCGTCACATGGCTCAGCACAGCCTTCGGCGGTAGCAAACCATGTTCCTTGTTCAAAATTCCACGCATGTACTTGTCAGTAGTCACAAGACCCTTCATTAGCACATCGCCCTGGCCATCGTTAATGAGCTGAACTGCCTTGTCTACTGCCTTCACATCCACCGGCTCGTGTACCAACTTGAATTGCTCGGCCTTCACCCCCAAATCGCTGCACACCTTTTTCATGGTTGCCTCGTCTCCTACCAGCGTAGCCTCCACTATCCCTAGCTCCACTGCCTTCGCTATTGCGCCTATCGTGTGTGAATCATTCGCATACGCAGCTACCAACCGCTTCTTCGGCTGGCTGCGCAGCACGTCAAACAAATCGTCCAACTTCTTTATTGCCATGGCTTATCCCTATTTATTGCACTTCAAATACCATCCACCTGCGGTAACGTAACAATACGTCTCCGCAGCTCACCGCAAAGGTACACAATTTCTTCTATCTTACACCACTTTGCTCCTCAACTTCCCAACATAACCCCGTTGGACACCATGCTGCAGCTAACAAAATAAAAGCGGAGCTATCCTCTCGGACAGCTCCGCGTACGATGTTCCTATCTCCCGCCACAGCGTGAACTCTCACGAGCTACGCCGTGCGAACCTCCTCCACTATCTTCTTGAATGCCTCTGGATCATTCATTGCCAAATCGGCAAGAACCTTTCGGTTCAAACCTAATTCCAACTTGGTAACCTTCCCCATAAACTCCGAATAGGTCATCCCCTCGGCGCGCACCGCCGCATTGATACGCTGAATCCACAGCGCACGGTAATCCCCTTTCTTGAGCTTGCGGCCGCGGTAGGCATGTGTCCACCCTTTCTCCAAGGTGTTTTTCGCAACCGTGTAAACATTGCGGCGCGCTAAAAAGTTACCCTTTGTCTGCTTTAATATCTTCTTGCGGCGCTTCCGCGACGCAACTACGTTTACTGAACGTGGCATTTCTTTCTCTCCTTATCGGACTGTAAGCGACTCCCTACGGGACATTCTTTAAGCTTGGCAGTCCTATTAATTTTTGCTTCCAGCTCCCTTCTCTTAACTACTTCAAGCGGAGCAACTCTCTTACTTGACGCTCATTATGCGGATGTACAAAACCCGTCTGTGTCAAATTCTTCTTCCGCTTCGTGCTCTTCTTCGTCAATATATGGCTCTTGTACGCATGCTTACGTTTAATACGCCCAGAACCCGTCAACACGAACCGCTTCGCAGCAGCCCGATTCGTCTTCATCTTTGGCATCCTTTTCCTCTCCTTCCTATCGTTTTTCTCTTCTAGTCCTTCTTCTTTCCCGCCTTTACCGGCGATAGAAACATCGTCATTCTCTTTCCATCTAGCTGCGGCAGCTGATCAACCTTGGCGTACTCCTCCAAATCCTTCGCAAAACGGAGCAACAGCATCTCGCCTTGATCCTTAAACACTATCGACCGCCCCTTGAAGTACACCTGCGCTTTCACCTTCGCTCCATCCTCTAGAAAGCTCATCGCATGCTTTAACTTGAAATCGTAGTCGTGGTCATCTGTATTTGGCCCAAAGCGAATCTCCTTCACTACTATCTTCTGCGCATTAGCCTTCTGCTCCTTTTGGCGCCTCCGCTGCTGGTAAAGAAACTTCTGGTAGTCCACCACGCGGCAAACCGGCGGATCTGCATCCGGCACAATCTGCACCAAATCCATTTCCATGCTCTCCGCCACTCGCAGTGCCTCCTGCAAGCTCACCACTCGCGACTCGCCAATGTTGTCGCCTACCAAACGCACCTCTCGTGCGCGTATTGCATCGTTTATCTGATGCTCCGGCTCGCGGTCATGCGGAACAAATACTCTCCGCGGCCGCCCACCTCGTAATCCATTTCCTGCTATTGCCGTTCCTCCCCTTTCGTTTGTTTATCTCTCATTTCTCTACCGCTTCGCAGCGTCACACTTTACGTACCCTTCTACTTCGCAAACGCCTTTGCCAGCTCCTCTTTTAGTCTCGCTACGAACGCCGATACATCCATCACGCCATCATCCACACCGCCCCGCTCACGGACCGACAACGTTCCATCCTGCTCCTCTCGTTCGCCTACAACCACTATGTACGGTATCCTTTGCAGCTCCGCATCCCGTATCTTCTTCCCTATCTTCTCGCCCCGTGAATCAACCGTCACACAAATATCGTGCTTCCTTATCTCTACAGCCACCCGCTCCGCATATCCAACGAACTTATCACTCACCGGGAGCACTATCACCTGCTCCGGCGCCAGCCACAGCGGAAAACGCCCAGCCGTATGCTCTATCAACACCGCTACAAAACGCTCCATCGACCCGAACGGCGCCCTGTGAATCATCACCGGGCGATGGCGCTGATCATCTGCTCCAATGTACTCTAGTCCAAAACGCTCCGGCAAATTGTAATCCACCTGTATCGTCCCCAGCTGCCACTTACGTCCTATCGCATCGCGAACCATGAAGTCAAGCTTCGGCCCGTAGAACGCCGCCTCGCCCTCTACCTCTATTCCCTTCATGCCGCGCTCCGCCACTGCCTCGCGTATAGCGCGTTCCGCCCGGTCCCAATTCTCGTCACTCCCTATGTACTTCTCTTTATGCTTGGGGTCTCTCAGCGAAATCTGCACATCGTAGTTCTGAAAGTCTAGCACCTTAAATATGTAAAGCACTATGTCCATCACATTTAAGAACTCCCCCTTGAGCTGTTCTGGCGTGCAGAAAATATGCGCATCGTCCTGCGTAAATCCTCGTACCCGCGTCAGCCCATGCAGCTCGCCCGACTGCTCGTAGCGGTACACTGTGCCGAACTCCGCCAACCGCACTGGTAAATCACGGTACGATCGCGGCTGCGAACGGTATATCTCGCAATGGTGGGGGCAGTTCATCGGCTTTAGCATGAACTCCTCCCCCTCTTGTGGCGTGGTTATAGGTCTAAAGCTGTCCGCACCGTACTTCGCCCAATGCCCTGATGTTACGTATAATTCCTTCTGACCAATGTGCGGCGTTATCACCTGCTGGTAACCGTACTCGTTCTGCACATTCCGTAGAAATCGCTCCAGCCGCTCTCGCAGCATCGCCCCCTTCGGCAACCATAGCGGAAGCCCCGGACCAACCTTCGGCGAGAAGGTAAACAGACCCATCTCCTTGCCTATCTTCCGATGGTCGCGCTTCTTCGCCTCCTCCAGCATCTGCAGGTACTCATCAAGCATGCTCTGCTTCGGAAACGTTATCCCGTAGAGACGCGTAAGCTGCTTATTGTGCTCATCACCACGCCAATACGCCCCCGCTACGCTCAACACCTTCACTGCCTTTATCTTGCTTGTATCGGCAAGGTGAGGACCACGGCACAAATCCGTAAACTGACCCTGCGTGTAGAACGTTATGTTTCCATCCTCCAGCCCCTCAATCAGCTCGACTTTGTACGGATCGCCTTTTGCTTTATACGTTTCTAGCGCCTCAGCCTTCGACACGCTACGCCGCATAAACGTCTCATTCTGGCGCGCCAACTCCTTCATCTTCGCCTCTATCCGCCCTAAATCATCCTCGGTAATCTTCTGCTCCCCAAAATCTATATCGTAGTAGAAGCCCGGATCTATCGCCGGGCCTATCGCCAGCTGCGCACCCGGAAAAAGAGCCTCCACCGCCTCCGCCATGAGGTGCGCCGACGAATGCCAAAACGTCATCTTCCCATCGGCATCATCCCACGTGTTCACCTGCACCGTCGCATCGCACTCTATCGGCCGCGATAAATCATGCACCTCTCCATTCACCGTCACAGAAAGAGCCTCTCGCCCAAGCTTCGCTGATATCGACTCCGCCAACGCTGCGCCCGTCACGCCCTCCTCGTACTCCCGCACGCTCCCATTAGGAAATGTTATCCTTATCATTGCGCTACTCCAATCATATACGGCGCAAAGGTACTAATTTTATTTCAATTCCACGCACCAACACCGTTCAACTCGCTTCGCAGAGGGAATGCAGCACCTACGTCCACATCAACGTTGTACCACTCTTGTGAGACCTCCCCAAACCTTATCATCTCGTTGCACATAGCTATCCCCTATTTATGCCCATGTGGATTCTCCTCTAGCCTCTTATCGTCCACTATAGGCATGCCTCTATTCAAACGTTGCGAACTCCACCGTCACCATCCACCGCCATCCTCCCCTAATAAATGGGACAGTGCGCCTTTTCTCCCACTACTTGTCACGGAATAAGACCTCTTAAATGACTGACTTTCGCACTCCTATCCTAACACCCTACCCATCAGCTAACCCGCGCCCTCTTAAGGGTTCACTATGTAAAAAATGCAAATGCTAAATATAGAAACGGAAACCAACAACTCTAGCGAGACTAGGGTCAGCTGCTTTCTTCTTATGCTCTTTCGCAGTGGACTTACGATACGCAGCACCAACGCGGAGAGCTGCAAGCTAGTACACTGCGTATACATAACAATCGCTTCAGCTCCATTGCTACGCGCCTGCGCGCCAAACTCTAAATCCTCCTGCTCCCCAACCATCACTACACGCACGCTCGGCGCAATGCGCTGCACCACCTCTAAAACTTCCAAGCCATTCATAACGTAGTCCACTGCCGAGGCATGGCGGAACGCCACCACTGCAACATGCACTTGCCTAATGGGAACCCCATGCGCATGCACATACTCTAAGAACTGTTCCCCGGTCATAAAGCGATGCAGCTTCACGTTAAGATGCGATTGCAACGCATTGCCAAGCTCATCCGCATAATCCGGCTTGGAGTCAACAATGTATATGTTGACCTGAATGTCGCTTTTCACTGCTATAAACCTCAAAAAACTTTTCACCCTGCAATCAGCGTTTTTCTTCTCCCTTCTGTAGCCTATCGCCGCGCGGGTGGTAGCGTATAAGCGTTTCGCGCAGATGCTCCTTGGAGAGGTGCGTATAAATCTCCGTGGTCACTATCGACTCATGCCCAAGCATCGCCTGCACTATGCGTAAATCTGCTCCACCGCGCACTAGCTCCGTGGCGAAGCTATGCCGTAGCGTATGGGGACTCACATTTTTACGTATACCCGCTTTGGATGCAAGATCCTTTACTATGTAAAACACCATCACTCGGCTTAGGGGCTTCCCACGCTGGTTTATGAATAGAGTGTCGGCATCTTCATGTGGCAAATTCCAACCGCGTCGCTGTGCTAGGTAGGTATCAATATCCTTGAGTGCCTTGCCGCCAATCGGAACTAAACGTTCTTTATTGCCCTTCCCAATCACGCGAATGAAACCATCCTGACCATAGATTTGCGAAATGCGCATGGCGCACAGCTCGCTCACACGTACCCCGCAGCTAAATAGCGTCTCTATTATAGCCATATTGCGATGCCCAAGCGGAGTGGAAAGATCTATGGCTGCCTCCATCGCGTTAACTTCGTCCACAGAAAGCACCTCGGGCAAATGTTGCCCTTGCTTGGGTGGGTCAATAAGAGCCGTGGGGTCATCCTCAACCCTGTTGGTAAAAAGAAGGTAACGGTAGAACTGACGAATGCCTGACAGAAGACGCGCCTGGGAGCTGGGCCCTAGCACATCGTCCTCCCCAAGCTGGCGAAGAAGCGTTTCAATATCAGCCGTTGTAATCTGCACGGGAAGCTTTGGAGGGAATTGCATCTGCGCGTAGTCAGAAAGCAATTCCACATCATGCTGGTACGCCTCCACAGAGTTCTCCGACATCCTCTTCTCTACGCGAAGATATATCGTGAAATCCCGTAATGCAAACCGCCATAACCTTTCTGCCTCTGACGACTCTGACCCTTGCTCTTTGCTATAGCTCCCGCTATCCATCAGTTACTCGCCCCACCTCCTTGCGTGCTCCGCTTGTGCTCCTCTCGTTGCGTATACTTCCTCTTCCGACTCCATGCGTAGCATCCCCCTCCTGCCACGAGGAGAAGCAGCGGCAGCGCAACGTTAATTAGAATAATCACATTTCGGTTGGCTACAACAGCTTGCTGGTCCAGCCTCCTAGGGGCTATGGTGCGATTACGCAGCGAAAGTAATTCGTCTTGCCCATCGAGTGCCAGCGCCACGTTCGCCAGTAGCTCCGCATTGCCAAATGTTTGCTGAGTGTATCGGTCAAAACCCAAAGGCAATGGTCTCGGTTGACCTTGGCGCAGTGCCATCTCGTTGCGTGCCAACGTTCCATCTGCAAAAACCGCAATACGCGTAGCTCGCGACCTAGACCTAAAAGTAAAACGGTCGTCTGGTGCTATGGCTGCGAGTGGACGGTTGGTAAAACCCGAGGGGAACGAACCATCCAAAAGTACTCCCACTAGCTGCTGCCCTTGATGTAGCTGCTGCGGTGGGGGCGGCGAGACAATCTCTGCAAGCGACACCATTCGGGGCGCCTCCAGCACCCTGCTCATAGGGGAGGTGCTGAGCAACGGAACCACGCCGATACTATCGCCATCACCCACAAGGTCAATAGAGGACGGGAAGCGACTGTAAACCACATTCACTCCGCGCGTAATGCTAGAATGCGCAAAGGGGGTAAGCAATGGATAGTATAGCCAAGGGCGCGGCGTGAAGCGAGGAGGCTGCCCCGCCAAGGCCGTGTTTACTGGTATCAATGCGCATTGCGCATCCTGCAACACCACTGGGTTTAAACGCACTCCGTAGCGGAAAAGTAAATCTTCAAGGTTTGTTGCCTGCGGCAGCGCTATCGTATTCTCCCCCACCATTAGCGAATCTACTGCCACATTGACCGGGCTTTGCAGCAGCATGAGGCGACCGCCACGCATAATGTACTGGTCAAGGATAAGCTTCTCCTGCTCTGTAAATGTTTGCGTCGGATTGGCACAAACCACGATACGAAACGTATCAAGGTCGCCAACATGGCGTGGAAAATCGCACCGCTCCACGGCAAACCGCTGCGCCAACGCTTCCGCCAATCCCACGCAATGCTCCGGGGAAAGCTCCCCATGCCCCTGCAAAAGGGCAATCCTAGGGAATCGGGTGGTGAATAGTTGCTCTATCGTGGCGGTAATCCCATACTCTAACGTCTGCAACGATAGGTCTATCATTTCGTCGCTCGTCAGAGACGCATTGGGGGACAGGATGTTCAACGTGGTGGATCGTCCGGCGTAGGCTATCGAAAGCGCCGGAAAAATTAGCGTCTCCTCCGCGCTTCCTTGTGAGGATTGAACCTGCACCGTCAATGGACGAACCCCTCGCTCTATTAGCTTCCCCCTAAAGGCCTCCCGCTTGCTTGGGTCTACCTCTTCATTGGGGTTCTGAAAACGGAACTCTAAACGGTAGTGGCTCGCGTACTGGTACTCCTCCAATAGGTCTTGCACCCCATTACGCAAACGGGCAAACTCAAGTGGAAGCGTCCCGCCCAGGTAGCACGTAATGTAAATCGGTTGCTGCGCCTCCGCAAGCACGCGATGGGTAAAAGGAGAAAGCGTATATCGATGGTCATCGGTAAGGTCAAACCGCCACGAGTAGAACTGCCCTACGAACGCAATGAGAATAATCAGCAGCAGTGCCGGCAATGCGCTACGCTGCATCCTCTTAACCATAGCGCTCTGCCCATACTCCATACGCTTCCCAAACTTCTTCATGCCCGAAATTTAGCTAGCCTTGTGCGGGCCGCAGCCAACGCCAAGGCGATAACCGCCAAGAAGTAAACGATGTCGCGCGTATCAACCACCCCTCGCTGTATCGATCGGTAGTGCTCGGCTATTCCTAGATTTACCACAAATAGTTCCGTCCCATGGAAGATGGGCAGGAGAGCCGCCCCCTCAAACCCAACGTACAACGCCACGGAGATGAGCGCCGCGGTCAGAAATGCAACGAGCGCATTGGAGGTAAACGAAGATGTTAAGACCCCGATGGCGGCATACACAGCTGCCAGGAGCAGAAGCCCCAAATAGCTCGCAATGGTCGCCCCGCGGTCAATGGCATCGGGGGTTACGGATAGCCACGATAGGGTCATAAGGTAAATAGCTGTAGGCAAAAGAATTAGCGCGCAGAGGGTCACTGCAGCGAAAAACTTCCCAAGCACTATAGCCCAAAGGGATAGCGGCCGCGAGAGGAGCAACGAAAGCGTACCCTCCCGCAGCTCATCTGCAAACATGCGCATCGTTACTGCCGGCACCAAAAAAAGAAACACCCACGGGGCTAACGTGAAAAGGGATCCCATTGAGGCCACCCCTGTACTCAACACATTCCATTGCGAAGGAAAAACCCACATAAGGAGGCTCACGACCACCAAAAACACTGCACTCGCAAGATACCCCGTAAGCGTGGTAAAAAATCCCGACAACTCCTTGCGATAGATTGAAAACATATAACGTTGCCTTTACCCAACGTGCAAAGATAAGAAATTTGTCAGTACTGTAACCCTAAGGGTTAGGAACTTTACTGCTCTGCCCGATCCTGCTTCAGCCGCTTCGCCATCGGTGTGGCAAAAACGAAATTGTTGAGATCCGTATTCCCGCTCGAAAGAACCTCCTTGTTAGTGCCGCGCCATGCCACCCTCCCTTTGTATAGGAAGGAAACCGTATCTCCTATACCTAGCACAGAATTCATGTCGTGGGTGTTTACCACGGTGGTTATTGAAAACTCACGTGTGATGTCGTGGATAAGCTCATCGATTACAAGGCTCGTCTGGGGATCCAACCCTGAATTGGGCTCATCGCAAAAAAGAAACTCTGGCTGTAATGCTATCGCTCGCGCAATGGCCACCCGCTTACGCATTCCGCCGCTCAGATCGGAGGGCATCAGGCGTACTGCATCCATCAGATGCACCCTCTCTAGGCATTCCATTGCACGTTGAAGGGCCTGTCGGCGGGTCATTTTTCCAAACATAACCAACGGGAACATCACGTTCTCCAACACGCTCTGCGAGTCAAAAAGCGCAGCATTCTGGAAGAGCATGCCTATCCGCTGCTGAATATGGCGCCGCTCTTTCACATCCATTGATACCACGTCTTCCCCTTCAAATAGAACCACTCCCGCATCGGGCCTTAAAAGCCCAACTAGCACCTTCAAAAACACAGTCTTTCCCGATCCGCTCTGCCCTATAATCAGGTTGGTCTTCCCGGGCTCAAAAACGGCATCTATCCCTTGAAGCACTCGCTTCCCATCAAATGCCTTGGTTACCCCGCGCGCCTCTATCATCCTATAAACATTTTTGTCATCACCAAGTCAAGAATGAGTATTGCGATGCTGCTATCAACCACCCCTCGCGTACTCATACGCCCCACCTCTAGCGATCCACCACGAACATAGTAACCGAAAAACGATGGAACTGAGGTAATAACAAACCCAAATACCGACATCTTTATCAGCGCATAGGCAATGTACCGAGAATGGAAGTAGAACTGTAATCCATCGCAAAAGTCAAATGCCGACACGTAGCCGAGATTGACCACTGCGAGACCGCCACCAACAATCGCTATCACAAAGCTTAGGACTGTGAGAAGCGGAAAAAATATTAAGCCCGCAAGGACCTTTGGTAATACTAGGTAAGCTGCCGAATTCACCCCCATAACGTCCAGTGCATCAATTTGCTCAGTGATTCGCATCGTGCCAATTTCAGAGGCTATACTTCCGCCTACCTTGCCCGCTAACACCAGCGCAATAATGGTAGAACTCATCTCAAGAAGCACCATGTCCCGCGTAGCAAAACCCACTACAAATGGTGGCATTAGGGGATGCTCTAGATTTATCGCCAGCTCAACGGAAATCACCATCCCGATAAAAAGGGATACCAATGCCACAAACCATATGGAGCGTATCGCTAACTCCCACGTCTCATGCACTATACGCCACCAAAAGATACTACCCTTCGCCGGCTTGCGTATCACATCGCCTAGGAAAAGCACGTAGCGTCCGAAAAGAGACAATGGCTGGAGTTTCGTTTTCATCGCCCGCGAAGTTACTACTTTTCGCTGCTCTTCTCATCCCCCTCACGCCCTGTATAGCGATGGTATAGGGCTGGTCGCAACGCCTTTGTGCGTTGCAATGCCATATCGTGCTGCCACGACTCTACCGCTCGATGATCTCCTGAAAGCAACACATCGGGTACGCGCCAACCCCGAAAGTCCGCCGGACGCGTATAAACTGGAGGTGCTAACAGCCCATCCTGAAAGGAGTCGCTAAGCGCAGAGGTCTCATCGCTTAGCACCCCAGGCAGCACGCGCGTCACCGCGTCTACAAGAACTGCGGCGGCCAACTCCCCGCCGCTCAGCACGTAGTCGCCAACCGAAATTTCACGGGTCACCAAGTGCTCCCGAACCCTATGGTCAATCCCTTTATAATGCCCGCATAGAATTATCAATCGTTGCTTGAGGCTAAGCTCATTGACCAATGGCTGCGTGAGCGGCTCTCCATCCGGTGATGGATATATAATCTCATCGTACGATCCTTGCTTCGTCTGCAAATCTTCAACGGCTTCAAATAGTGGCCCCGGCATGAGAACCATCCCAGCGCCCGGACCAAAGGAGTAGTCATCAACATTTCTTCGGGCATCGTGTGCGTAGTTGCGCAACGCATGCACCTGCACGTCCAAAATACCCTTTTTCCTAGCACGCCCAACGATTGAATACCCCAATGGACTCTCCAGCAGCTCCGGTACTACTGCAACGATGTCAATCCGCATTGCTCCTTCTACGCTTATAAAATAAATGCCACGCATCTGCAGCCCTCTCGCAGCAGATACGCAGCATTCAATTCAATCAAATCGCCTTCGTAACGGGTTAAAATATCTTAGCCCACTCGTGTTTCTTTCGCTCTTTCCACAGCCCTGTGTGGTAGGCATTGCTCACGATGAGCGGCATCACGGTAGTCGCCTCTGCATACACCATCTGCTCGTACATCCGATCCACTTTCCCCCACGATCCCGCCTCCTTCAGCGTAGAGGATGAGCACGCCCCATCGCGCGAATCCGCCACTGTAATCTGTACTGCATACTTATGCATGGGGACCTCATGCCCCAGCACCTCGGCGCACACCACGATATCCTGGGCGAAGTTCTTCGGAACACCGCCGCCCACCATGAATAGGCCACTCTCACCGCCGCGAATCTTTATCTCCGTTAGCTCCCGGAAATCACGCACGCTATCAATGGTGACGTGCTTATCGGGGTGGGCCACTTGGTGCATCACCAACCCAAACCCTGCGCTACAATCGCTGAAGGCTGGCACAAAAATCGGCACGTTGTACTCAAAGCACGTTTGGATAAGACTATCTTTCTTCTTGGCGTGCTTCGTTAGGTAGCGACCCATCTCCCATATAAACTCTCGGGAGCTGTACGGACGTGGCTCTAGGCTATCTGCAATCTCACGCACCGTGGCATCGCAGTGTTGCAACTCCTCCTCGTCAATGTAGGTGTCATAAATCCTATCGATGTAATGGCCCCGAAGCTCGCTATCATCAACGAACTGCGTCCCTTTGTAGTGCTTGAAACCCAATGCCTCAAAAAAGTCCATGTCAACTATAGAAGCCCCAGTGGAAACCACCACGTCGACCATGTTGTTCTTGACCATGTCTACGTACACCTGCATGCACCCCGCCGCGCTCGTACTCCCTGCAAGCGTTAGTATTGAGGTGCACTCCTTATCGCCAAGCATCCGGTTGAATATATCCGCCGCATTCGCGGTCTCTCGCGATGCGAAGGACATCTTACGCATCGCATCTATTATCGGACGCGCATCAATCTGCTTAATGTCAACATGCTCAATCGTTTCCTTCAGTAACTCCTTTTTGCTCATCGCCTCTCTATTTTTATTTCTTCATACCTCCATCGCTCCAATGCCAAGGCAAAGTTACGTAATATTTAGCGAAACCCAGCTGCCCACGCATCGCCTATAGCAAAAGGGGATGCGCCCAACAGGTTCACATCCCCCTAACCTACATGCTTTCGCTCCGTTTTTCCCTGCGAACGCTTAACCCTTTATTAACGCCTCTACCTTCTCAATGAGCACCGTCTTCGGCACCACGCCCACCTGCTTCTCCTTCACCTCGCCGTCCTTTATAAACAGCACAGTCGGAATGTTACGGATGCCATACTTCGACGCCGCGGTGGGATTATTATCCACATTTACCTTCCCCACCAGCACCTTCCCTTCGTACTCCTTGGCCAGCTCTTCGATCACTGGCCCTAGCATACGGCAAGGCCCGCACCACTCTGCCCAAAAATCCAACACCACCGGTTTGTCTGATTTGAGAACGCTCGTCTCAAAATTCGAATCTGTCACTTCAAAAGCCATGACTCTCTCTCCTATCTGTTAGTTACTGCTTCAATGTATTCTCTCTCTCGGCCACCGTTACTCGTCCTCCATAACGAACTCTTCCTGCAGCCCCTCCTCTTCGTCAGTAACGACTTCCATTTCGTTTTGTTCAATCGCATGGTCATTTATTCTCACAGAAAATCCATTGTCAACGAGCCTATCCAGCATCTCATTGGAGACTCTAACCCTAGAGGAAGAGCTTATGCAGCGCACGCTTCGCCCATACTTTTGATCTACCAAGTCAAACAGGAGCGTCGTGCGGGCAAGCGGATCAAACACGATTATTTCGCGCAGCAATGCTAGGTACTCTTTTGTGAATTGCGTTGCATTGATTTTTATCTCTACCTTCTCGCAAAGCGCGGCTACTGCATTCTCTATTGTGGCCACCTCATCTACAATTAGCGATGAGGCGAAGCCGCCCCGTTCGCTCTGCGTAATTTTGAGCCGCATGCACACCACCGCATTTTGTACCATGAGATGCTGAAAACGTTCTATCTGCTTATCCAAGAACTTAAACGTATAGCTCCCCGACACATCATCCATGATGACGGTCGTCTCGGTGTATTGTTTTCCCCATTTGGTCCTACGCTCCTGCGTCTTAACGCTACGGATCAAGCCGCCTACAACGTACACTCCGTACTCCTTATCGTCTATCTTTTGCTGCAGCGAAATCAAACTTGCACTACAAATGTATCCCATCTCCTTCATGTACGGTGTAAGCGGATGCTCCGAAATGTACTGCCCGATGAGCTCGCGCTCCTCCACTAGCAAATCAAGATTCGATACCTCAGTCGTTAGCTCTGGAAAATCCTCAGCCGGGTTTAAATCTTCAAAGCTAAAAAACGATGGGGTCTTCTGAAAGACATCGTACGCATGCTTATAGTCTAGGAGTGTCTCGTACCAATACTTCACTTTTATCACCCGCTCCTTGGTCTTTGAATTAACCTCCTCGCGCCTTTCCACCTCTTGGAAATAGTACGCACGATTCCCCTCGGGCGTGAGCGAGTCAAACGCACCGCTTTTGATGAGTCCCTCTATATTCTTCCTATTGCAATCCCCCGTTGCCGTGCGCTTCACAAAGTCATATACGCTCTTGTATGGCCCATTCTTACGGCGTTCCTCCGTCACCCTTGCCATCGCATCGCTTCCTACCGACTTTATCGCGCTTAGCCCAAAGCGAATATCTCCATTCGCCTGTACCGAAAAGCGCTCCTCGCTCGCGTTAACATCCGGCTGCAGCACCCGTATCCCCATACGCTTGCACTCTCCCATAAGCACTTTGAGCTGATGGGGATCGCCATGGAACACCTCTAGGTTCGCCGCCATCAGCTCGCTCGGATAGTGCGCTTTGAAGTATCCTGTCTGGAACGCCACGTAGGCGTAGCATACCGAATGCGACTTGTTGAAAGCATACTCCGCAAACTTTGTCCACTCCGCCCACACCTGATTCGCCTTCTCCTTCGGGAACCCCTTCTCTGCGCATCCCTCCTTGAAGAGCTTCTCCTGCACGGGCAAATCCTCTTTCTTCTTCTTTGCCATCACCTTCCGTAGCTTATCTGACTGGCCGGGGGTGAACCCCGCAAGCATGCGGGAAAGAATCATCACCTGCTCTTGGTACACCGTAACTCCATACGTCTCCGCAAGAACTTTCTCCGCCTCGGGCACTATGTACGTTATGGGTTCCTTCCCCAGCTTTCGGGCGATAAACGTCGGGATGCTATCCATGGGACCAGGGCGATAGAGTGCGTTCATTGCCACCAAATCCTCAAACCGGTTCACCTGTAGCTGCCGCAAAAAACGTCGCATCCCAACGCTCTCAAACTGGAATAGTCCTATCGTCTCCCCACGGGCAAAAAGTTCTAGGGTCTCCTTATCATCCAACGGAATCGCAGACAGCTCAATTTTCTTCCCAAAGCGTTTCTCCACTAAATCCTGAGCAATGCGTAGCACGGAGAGCGTTGTCAGCCCCAAAAAATCCATCTTGATAAGACCCAAATCCTCCAAGTCCTTCCCCTCGTACTGCACGAAGAGCGAATCGTCTTCAAGCACCCCATTCTTCTTCTTGGTTTTCCCGGCAGGCTTGACCATCGGCACCAAATTCTTCAATGGCTCCGTGCCAATGATATAGCCGCAGGCATGTCGTCCCGACGAACGTACGTAGCCCTCCAAGCGCCTCGCTCGCTTGTAGAGCAGTGCGCTTTCAGGTTCTAGATGATTAAATGTCGCCTCTAGCTCTGGATGCTCCTTGACTAGCTTGGCAAATGTCGACTCCTTTTTGCCCTCTATGGCATCAATTATCGGCTTTTTATACTTCTCGTCCTGCCGAAAGCGTTTGCACGCCTCGTTTACAGAATCCTTCACCATCATGCGCTGAAAGGTCGATATCCCCGCCACGCACTCCTCGCCATACGTTTTTCGCACGTAGTCAAGCACCCGCTCCCGCTTGCTATCCTCAAAGTCCACGTCAATATCGGGAAGACTCACTCGCTCCGGATTTAGGAAACGCTCAAACAGCAGGCCGTACTTGATGGGATCCAGGTCAGTAATCTCCAAGCAGTACGCCACAGCAGACCCCGCTGCCGATCCTCGCCCTGGACCTACCAGCACATCGCGTTCGCGGGCCGCTCGGATGAAATCCCATACCACAAGAAAGTAACCGGGAAACTTCATCCGCTCGATTGTAGCCAGCTCAAACTCTAATCGCTCCTTATGCTCTTCGGTGAAGGCATCGCCGGGCCATCGCTTCTTCGCCCCCTCCATCACCAAATGTCGTAGGTACGTCATGTCGTCGCCAAACTCCGGCGGCACTGCGAACCGCGGCATCTGCGGCGCTCGCTTCAACGAGTAAAGCTCCACGCTTCGCGCTATTTCCCCTGTCTGCCGCAACGCCTTTTCGATAAGCTCCCCATACTGCTCTCGGGTCAATTGCTGCGGAAGCTCCGCATTGGGTTCTCGTTGCAACGACTCTGCATAGGCTTTTGCTATCCCACGGTATGCCGACTCCTGCATGAATACCCCGTACAGCTCTTCCCCTCCCTTTAAATACTCCTGATGCGTGTAGCGCAAGCGCTTCTCATCATCTAGATACCGCCCTGTAGAAATGCAGAGTAGCGTGTCGTGCAGCTCTTTATCCTCCTGTCGTAAAAAGTGCACATCGTTGGTTATAATGAGATTCGTCTCCGTCTCAAGCGCCAGTCTGATTAGGTAGCCATTCACAAGTAGCTGACCGCGTTCAACCTCACCGGTATCATACTTTTCTATCGCGGGGTGAAGCATCAGCTCCAAGTAGAAGTCCGTCCCGAAAAGCTTCTTGTACCGCGCAATTATGCTACGGGCCAGCTGAATATCACGGTACTTACGTATTGCATGCGGAATTTCTCCCGCAAGGCACGCCGAACTCACTATAAGCCCCTCGTGGTCTGATTCAAGCAAGGAATAATCTATGCGCGGCTTCCTATAAAAGCCATCCTCAAAGCTTTGCGATACCAATCTACACAACGTACTATAGCCCTGTACATTCTTCGCAAGCACCAGCAAATGGTAGTAATCGCGGTCGCTCGTCTCGTTGCGCTGCCGCAATCGTCGATCCTCCGTAACGTACATCTCGCACCCCGCGATCGCCCTGAATAGTTTCTTTTCTGCACCCGCGATCTGCTGAAGTATATTCGCCTTTTCCTGCTCATCACCAGTGCTTTCTAATGATTTTTTTAACGCCGATATCTCCTTTTGCACTGGGGCATTCAACTCGTTCGCACGGTTTATAAAACGGCATATTCCAAACATATTCCCATGGTCCGTCACCGCTACGCCCGGCATTCCCAACTCTTTAGCCCTCGCGAAAAGGTCATCTAAATGGCATGCACCATCAAGCATCGAGTACTCCGAATGCACATGCAGGTGCGTAAACCCAAATCTATCTTCCATAGCAAAGTATATTCTAGATGGCTACTCTCCAAGGGCAAAAGTAACAAAAATCTTGGCACCTTCCCCCAGCAACATCCATATGCACTCCCAACTGCTGCAACCCTCGCTCCACCATGACCCGCGCATATCGTCACCTAAGCCTTGCAATACCGTTCCTAACATTCCCCATCAACCCCTCTCCATAACCTGCATACAATGCCCTCCTCAACCCGCATAAAACTTCGCACAGAATTTCCACACCCCGCACAGATTTTCGCCTCCATTGCCGCCCCATCCGTAGGACGGTCTCTTAATTGGGCAGACCTACGCAGCTATCCTATTTCCCGCATTGAATTTACATGTGTAATAACCGTCAGGGTCAGTCTTTCAGACTGTTTTTGCCCTATGGGGCAAAGGGACCGGGGGTTTGAAAACCCCCGGCTATTCAAAGACCGTCCTGCGGACGGAAAACGCAGCGGCTGCGCCGCACCCTTTTAAAATATCGGCGTTTTCAATATCATGGGCAACCGCATGTCAACACCCCCACATTTCGCAACCTACAGCGCGGTGTGGTTTTGCGCATTATTTTTCTGCCGCCACGGTCAACCAAGCCCCCGCAATGGCTTGCACGCAATGCCGATTTAAACCCGCATCAACCTTGCACCCACTGCCGCAGACCCTCACATACAATGCGCCCCGTCTCCGCATGTTTTTTCGCACAAATTGCAGCCCCGTCCGTAGGACGGTCTCTCAATAGCCGGGGGTTTTCAAACCCCCGGATTCTTGCCCACAAGGGCAAGCCAGTCTGAAAGACTGACCTGCGTGACCGTGCGCCATTGATACCTCCGCAAGACCAATCATCCCTGACGCAATCTGCATACAATACCCTCTTAGGCCCGCATAAAATTGCAAACCAATGCAGCCCCGTCCGTAGGACGGTCTCTCAATAGCCGGGGGTCTTTAGACCCCCGGATTCTTGCCTGAAAGGCAAGCCAGTCTGAAAGACTGACCCGCGTGACCTTGCACGCATCAACGCCGCCGCACTTCCCTTTAACCACTAAAATACATACCTTTGCATTAGAGTTAAGGCGCACGCAGCATGAAGTACAAGAATATCCCCGAGGAAGAGCTCAAGGCTAGGGTCGGACAGGACTGGTTCCATAAATTTGACTACGCCGTCATCACCGGCAACATCGACTTCTCCCTCTACCCCAAGGCCACAGGCCCCGGCGAGCGGGTCCCCCTCCTCTGGGCCGAGGCCAAAACCGGCGACT
>QWCB01000474.1_pt1 | contig 44825 bp, 40 predicted proteins | sample 1972511 | NCBI WGS metagenome assembly QWCB01 (sample SAMN09866719, study PRJNA288562) | Human gut metagenome isolate term5_stool, whole genome shotgun sequencing... | isolation source: gut | host: Homo sapiens | place: USA: California | reverse complement strand
TTCCTAAGGCTTTTTTTTCTAAGGAGATCTTATGAAAAAGCTAAAATATTTAATCATAATTATTCTCATGATGTTTATCTCTGTCCATGCAAAAGAAGCTGTGGTTATAGATATAAGTGGAGAAATAAATGAAGCTACACTCATGAATACGAAACGCGCGCTGAAATGCGGATCCGAAAATAAAAAAGATGTAGTATTTAAAATATCTTCAAAAGGTGGTTCCACCAAGGCAGCATTTGATATTGCAAATTTAATTTTAAATTCAAATTCAAATACTATTGCCTATTGCGAAGAGCCCACTGAGGCAGAATCTACCATCATAGCCCTAAGCTGTGATAAAATTTATTTAAATCAAAAACATGCAGTAATAGGAAATATAAATAAGAATTTAAAAGATAATTCCAAGAATTTAAACGAATTTCTATCTAGAGTTGAAAAAAAGAAGGGAATCAGCAAAGATGCCCTGGATATGCTTAAGAAACCTATTGGAAAAAATATTTCTAAACATAATCCAGAGATTCTCATAAGTTCAAACGATGCCCTTGACTATGGAATATCTGATGGCTCGGTAAAAGATTTCAAAAATGTACTGGAACTTGAAAATATTTCATCTACTGAAGATTATAGGGAGCCACAGGAGATTAGACTACTTAACCTCATTTCAAATAGGTATGTAAGCACAGCTATCTTGACCATAGCTCTAGTAGCCATGATTATAGAAGTATTTAGTCCTGGGTTTGGATTCTTTGGGACCCTATCAATATTATTATTTATAGTATTTTTTGTAGGAAATATAATTATCACCGAGTCGAGTGTATATGTTGCCCTTTTATTTATGGTGGGAATTGCACTTATACTTATTGAAGCAGTGATACCAGGATTTGGAATCTGCGGTATAATGGGAATCATCCTTTCCGTAGCGGGAGTAATCCTTGCCATGGGAAGTTTTGAAAGAGGACTCGTGCCAACGGCATCAGCTATGATTGTAGGGATATTTGCAACGAACATAATGATAAAGAGAGGAATGAAGTCAGAGTTTTTAGAAAAGATTTCTTTAAACGATTCTCTAACTTCTACCAAGGGATACCTATCAGTGGATAGACCAGATGTCAGCGTAGGAGATGTTGGATACACTCTCACACCTTTAAAACCTACAGGATTTATCTTTATAGAAGGGGCAAAACTCGAAGCAATTTCCGAAGATGGAATGATAGAACATGGAGAGAAAATCGTCGTGTCAAAAGTTGACGGATCAAAAGTAATAGTTAGGAGATAAAAAAATGGATGGAAGTATATTATCTAATATTTTAAGCGGAGGAATAGTAGTAGCAGTAATAATATTTCTAATATTATTCTTTTCATTTGTGCCGGTTGGGCTATGGATTACAGCATATTTTTCAGGAGTAAAGATTAGAATCTCCACGCTTATTGGAATGAAACTAAGAAGAGTAAGTCCTAGAAGAATCGTAATACCAATGATAAAAGCAACCAAAGCCGGACTTGATTTAAAAATAGAAAATCTAGAAGCCCATTACTTAGCAGGAGGAAATGTAAACACTCTAGTAGATGCTCTAATAGCATCAGAAAGAGCAAATATTCCACTACAATTTGAAAGAGGAGCAGCCATAGACCTAGCAGGTAGAAATGTACTTGAAGCGGTACAAGTATCTGTAAATCCAAAGGTAATTGAAACTCCAAACATATCTGCAGTTGCCCAAGACGGTATCGAAGTGGTAGTTAAAGCAAAGGTAACCGTAAGAGCAAATATAGAAAGACTTGTGGGAGGAGCTGGAGAAGAAACTATAATTGCAAGGGTAGGAGAAGGAATTGTAACCACAGTAGGTTCATCTATGTCTTACAAAAACGTTCTTGAAAATCCAGATTCAATTTCAAGAGTAGTACTAGAAAAAGGTCTAGATTCAGGAACAGCATTTGAAATATTATCAATTGACATCGCAGATGTGGACGTAGCTAGAAATATAGGTGCGAGACTTCAAACAGATCAAGCAGAAGCGGACAAGAGAATCGCAGAAGCAAAAGCATCCGAAAGACGTGCAATGGCACTTGCCCGTGAACAAGAAATGAAAGCGGAAGTTGAAGCCATGAGAGCAAAGGTTGTGGAAGCTGAATCTCAAGTACCACTAGCAATTGCAGAAGCATTTAAAGAAGGAAATCTAGGTGTAATGGATTACTATAAAATGCAAAATATAGAATCCGATACAGATATGAGAAAGGCGATTGCAAAACCAAAAGAAAATAAAAATCTCAAAAAAGAAAATTAAAAAAATAGACAGGCGTTTAAAAAGATAACACGATTATCAATTAGACGCCTGTTATATTTTTTTGATTTGGGTATAATTAAAGAGAAAGGTATAAATTTTTAGGAGGTTATTATGAAATCATTAAAAGGAACAAAAACAGCTAAAAATCTTATGATGTCATTTGCTGGTGAATCACAAGCAACCATGAGATATAAATATTACGCAAAGGTAGCAGACAAAGAAAAATATATTCAAATCAGAGATATTTTTGAAGAAACTGCAAGAAACGAAGAACAACACGCAAAGAGATTCTACAGATTCTTACAAAAGGATTTCTTTGACGAAGAAATCGAAGTTGTACAAAGCTTCCCAGTTCATCTAGATGAAAAGAAAGGAACACTTTCTAACTTAAAGGCAGCTGCAGCAGGAGAAGAATTTGAACATACAGAAATGTATCCAGAATTTGCAAAGATTGCAAAAGAAGAAGGATTCGACGAAATTGCTGTTGCATTCACAGAAATCGGTGAAGTAGAAGAAGCTCATGACAAGAGATACAGAGCTCTTATCAAAAACATAGAAGAAGACAAAGTATTTAAAAAAGACGAAGTAGTTCTATGGCACTGCCTAAACTGCGGATATATTCATGAAGGCAAAGAAGCTCCAGAAGTATGTCCAGCATGTCTACATCCACAAGGATTCTTCGAAGTATATTCAGAAATTAAATAATTTAATTTAATTAAGAACAAAAACTTATTTAAAAATTATAAAGACTTCCATAGGGGAGTCTTTTTTTTTACTTAATTTATTTTTAAATGGTATAAAAAATAGCATTCTTAGGCGAAAGTAGTACTTTTCCTTTTATTAAGAATACAGTAGTGTTATAATGATTGTGACTAAAATAAAATTACTAGGCAGGCGATTAGCCTGTTTTATTTAATGATATAAATTTTTATGTTGAAATAATTACGCAAAACTTTTAGGAGGAAATATGAAAGCTTTAGTTGTAGGTGCTGGAAAACTCGGTTATAGACTTGCAGCTGCACTCATAGATGAAAATTATGAAGTAACCGTAGTTGATAATGATGAAGCTGTAATTAAGAATATTCAAAATTCTCTAGACGTACTTAGCATCTGTGCAAATGCGCTTGATTTTGGTGTGCTCGAAGAACTGGATATTTCTAAATTTGACTATGTACTTGCCACTACTACAAATGATGAGGCGAATGTAATACTATGTACAATTTCCAAAAAACTCGGTGCAAAATATGCCATTGCAAGGGTAAGAGATCCAGAATATATAAAGCATCTTGGATTTATTTCTAAAGAACTTGAAATAGATAAAATTATCAATCCTGATTTTGCCACTGCAAGGTCCATAGTGAAGTACCTCATGAAGAGATACCAACTTTATTCCAGCGAATTTGCAGGTGGGAAAGTATCCCTAGTTGAATTTAATATTGGTACTGATCCAAACTTCATCGGCAAAAGAATTATGGATATTGAAAATATAAATGATCTTTTGATTTCTGCAATTTCAAGAAGTGGAGAAGCGATCATTCCGAACGGTCGTACTGTGCTTGAAGAAAATGACGTAATAATCTTGGCTGGAAAATCTGAAAATATAGAGATCTTTGACAAAGAACACACAGGAGTTAAGAAGACAAAATCCCTTAGAAGTACCATGATTCTTGGCGGTGGAAAGACTGGTCTATACCTTGCCATGCTTCTTTTAAATGAAAATATAGATGTAACAATAGTTGAACTAAATAGGGAGAGATGTCTTGAGTTAAAGGAAATGATTCCTGATGCAGAAGTTATAAATGGAGACGGAACTGACATTGCAATCCTAGAAGAAGAAATGGTTCACACCTACGATTCATTTGTAGCTGCAACCGGTATTGATGAGGCAAACTTACTTATGAGTCTTGTGGCGAAACAGACCGGAATTTATAAATCTGTTGCTAAGATTTCAAGAACCAACTATGACAAGGTCTTGGATAAACTCGATATAGACGCAGTGTTTAATACTTCTTATATCACTGCAGCGGAAATTTTGAGAGAAATAAGGGGCAAGAACTCCCTTTCACTTCACCTACTACTAAATGGACAGGTGGAATGTATTGAACTTATCATAAAAGAAAGACAACTTGTTTGTGGCAAAGCTCTTGAAGAATTGAACCTTCCTGATGGTGTGCTTATCATCGCAGTTATAAGAAATAACGAGATGATAGTTCCAAATGGTAAGACTGTATTGGAATCAGGAGACAGAATAGTTTTATTTGCTATGCACCAAGTTGCACCTAAGATGCAAAAGATTTTTTCTTCCGAAGGAAAGATAAAGGATGCAATCAATTCTTTGATGAATAGAGGATTAGCAGATGAATTATAAACTTATTTCAAAGATACTTGGCTATATTTTAATAATAGAGACAGCATTTATGGCACCATCTCTTCTACTTAGTTTGGTGGATAGAGATGGAAGTTATAATGGTTTTATAATCCCAATGGCAATTTCTTTGGTCTTGGGATTAATTTTAATTAATCTAAATACAAAGAAGAAGTCTCTTTCACCTAGAGATGGAATTTTAATCGTAACCGCTTCGTGGATACTCGTTTCCCTTGTAGGAGCAATTCCACTTTTTATATCTGCACATATGACCTACATCGATTCATTTTTTGAAATTGTATCAGGATTTACTACCACAGGTGCGACGGTTATATCTGGAATAGAATCATATCCAAGATCTGTAATCTTTTGGAGATCTATAACCCACTGGATTGGCGGTATGGGAATACTTGTATTTACAGTTGGACTACTTCCAAAACTTGGAGTCGGTGGATTTCAAATTTTTAAGGCGGAATCTCCTGGACCAGTTGCAGGAAAGATCGAGTCCACCATTTCTCAATCATCAAAGAGACTATACATCATATATATTATTTTATCTGCAGCACTTTTTATTTGCTTAAAGATTGCAGGTATGCCAGTGTTCGATTCATTGATCCACACCTTTGGTGTGCTTGGCACAGGAGGATTCTCATCTTATAACGATTCATTTATGTCCTATCCAGGAAATGCCGTGCACTTCATCCTTTCTCTATTTATGTTTTTAAGTGCAACAAACTTTACAATTTACGCACTTATAACGAGAAAAAAATATAAAGAAATTTTGCAAAATGACGAACTAAAACTTTGGATCATAATTACCTTAGGCGCCATTACACTTATCACCATAGATTTATTTTCAAAAGGCTATCCGTCACTACTTTTAGCTTTTAGAGACTCAGCCTTTCAAGTAACATCCATATCCTCCACATCTGGATTTGCAAATGCAGACTATGATATCTGGCCAAGTTTTTCTAAATTTATCTTGCTAATACTTATGATATTTGGAGGATGCGCAGGTTCAACAGGCGGAGGAATCAAGGTGACGAGGATCTCTATTCTATTAAAATTAATAAAGAGAGAAATGAAAAAGGCGACCCATCCAAAGGCGGTCATCCCAGTTATAACAGACGGGAAAGTTCTATCTGACGAAGTTGTGCTTGGAATAAATGCCTATCTTGGAACTTATTTTGTAATAGCGTTAGTATCTACTGGAATCGTAACACTTTCTGGAGTAGATTTAATAACGGGATTTTCTTCAGTTGCAACGACACTTTCCAATGTAGGACCAGGATTTGGAAAAATAGGTCCGACGAAAAATTTTGCGTTTTATAGCGACTTTTTCAAAATATATTTCAGTGGACTTATGTTACTAGGAAGACTTGAATTCTTCACAATTTTGGCACTATTTACAAGAAGTAGACATAGGAAAGACATCATTAAATTATAAATAAAAAACGCGTTCAGAAAAATCTTGATTCATTAAAAAAACATTAAAGGGGTAAAATATAAATAAGTAGTTGTTGAATATAAGAAAGAATGGTGGAGTATGAAGAATAAAAAGATAGGTTTAAAATCATTTTTATTAGTTTTGATCTTAGCCATCATCACTACTGGATGTTCCAAGACAAATGATGCTAAAAAAGAAACAAAAGATTTTGACAAAGAAAAAGCGTTTAGTGAAATTGTAGAAGAAAAAGATTTAAATAGTTATATCTTAAACTCAGAGATAACTTCGAAATCAGAAAAATATGGCGATGAATACACATCTAATGGAATTTTGGAAATAATAAAAGATCCAATGACCTACCACTCAACAGGCACTAGCGTAGATGGAGATAAGAAGCTAGAGTTTGAAGAGTATGTCACAGATGGATTTAGGTATCGAAAAAATGAAAGCGGTCAATGGACAAAAGAAAACTTCGATGGAGAAGGAAAAGCTACCTTTGTTTCAAAAAATAATATAAATGAAGATTCTCTTCTAAAACCACTCAAACAGTACTATGTAGTGAGTGAAACGGATACGGATATAGTGGCAGAGTTAAAATCCACTCCTCAAAATATAGATGAGATTAAAAATATTCTCTTTGATGATAAGGACGCACCATTTTATGGTGAGCTAGAATCCATAGAAGCTAAATTCATATTTGATAGAGAGACCAACTATCCAAAGTCATTTGAATGGGAATTAAAATTCACAGATGAAAATGGAAAGACCAAAACCATAAGAGAAAGCGGAAGCTACGAAAAGGTAAATGAACTAAAAGAGATAGAATTACCAGAAGAAATTAAAAATTTATAATATAACCGGAGAAACAATACTCCGGTTTTTATTTGCAAAAATTTAAATAATAAAATTTTATTTTAAATAAATAGTGTACTTTTAAAGTTTTCATTTCTTGAAGATATACTACAAGTCTACTATAATTTAAGTAAGGAGGGGGAAATGAAAACAGATTTTGAGATTTCGAAGGAAGCACATATCTTACCGATAGAAGAAATTGCGAAAAAACTCGGTGTAGATATGAATTATGTGGAAGCGTATGGAAAGTACAAGGCGAAGATAGACCCGAAGGCGATTAAAGAAAAAGAAAATTCCAAACTTATATTGGTAACGGCGATTACTCCAACCCCAGCAGGAGAAGGAAAGTCAACTGTAACCATAGGACTTACAGATGGACTAAATAGAATCGGCAAATTTACAGTGGCTGCACTTCGCGAACCATCGTTAGGACCAGTTTTTGGAATCAAAGGCGGAGCTTGCGGCGGTGGATATGCACAAGTAATTCCGATGGAAGATATAAATCTTCATTTCACTGGAGATTTACACGCAATTACCACTGCAAATAATTTACTTATGGCTCTTATCGACAACCATATCGAAAAGGGCAACGAACTTAGGATCGATGAAAGAGAAGTAAAAGTTAGAAGAGTAATGGATATAAACGACAGAGCCCTTAGAAATATTGTAGTGGGCTTAGGCGGAAGAAATATGGGCTATCCGAGAGAAGATCACTTCATGATCACAGTTGCATCAGAAGTTATGGCTGCACTATGCCTTGCAAATTCTCTTATGGATTTAAAAGAAAGACTTGGAAATATTGTCTTTGCAGATAATATGGACAAAGAACCTCTCTACGTTAGAGATTTAGGTGCAGAAGGTGCCATGGCTGTAGTCCTAAAGGATGCAATCAAGCCAAACCTTGTGCAAACTCTTGAAAATAATCCTGCAATCATCCACGGCGGACCATTTGCAAATATCGCCCATGGATGTAACTCAGTACTTGCTACAAAGATGGCTCTTTCCATCGGCGACTATGTAGTTACAGAAGCTGGATTCGGTTCCGACCTCGGTGCAGAAAAATTCATGGATATCAAGATGAGACTTTCAGGACTTAAACCAGATTTAACAGTTGTAGTCGTAACTATAAGAGCTCTAAAGATGCACGGTGGAGTTGAAAAAGATCACCTTTCAGAAGAAAATCTTGAAGCATTAAGAAAAGGCTTTGCAAATGCGAAAAGACATATAGAAAATATGCAAAAGTTCGGTGTACCTGTGACAGTTGCGATAAATGTATTTAAAGACGACACAGAAAAAGAAATCGAACTTCTAAAAGAAATGGTTAGAGAAGTGGGAGTAGAAGCTACTGAATGTAGAGGATTTGAAAAGGGAAGCGAAGGCACTAAAGACCTTGCAAAGGTAGTTGTGGAAACCATCGAAAATAATAAATCTGATTTCAAACCTATCTATCCTCTTGAACTTTCAATAGAAGAAAAGATAGAAAAAATTGCAAAGGAAATCTACAGAGCAAAGGGCGTTAACTTCACAGCAGAAGCTAAGAGAAAACTAAAATACATGAAGGAACATGGATTTTCTAATCTACCAGTATGTATCGCCAAGACCCAATATTCCTTCTCAGACAATCCGAAGGCACTAAATGCTCCAGAAGATTTTGAAATAACAGTAAGAGATTTAAATCTATCTAACGGAGCAGGATTTGTTGTAGCACTCACAGGAGATATTATGACCATGCCTGGTCTTGCAAAAGTGCCAGCAGCACTTAAGATGGACATCGACAGCGACGGAAATATAGTGGGACTGTTCTAATGCTCAATAGAGATTTTACAGATTTTATAGAAGATCTATCCTCAAATAGCCCTGCTCCAGGCGGAGGAGCAGTGGTGGGAGTAAATGCCATACTAGGAGCATCACTTCTACTTATGGTGGTAAATCTAACTATAGAAAATAAAAACTATTTAGAAGTAAGAGACGAAGCTTTAAAAATCAGGGACGAACTCTTGGAGATAAAAGAAATCCTAATGGATGCACCTCAAAAAGATGCAGAGGCTTTCACAGAAGTTGCCAAGGGATTTAAGATGAAAAGATCCACAGAAGAAGAAAAAAAAGCCCGAAGCGAAGTAATAGAAAGAGGATACAAACTAGCTACAGACGCACCTCACCAAGCGCTTAAAACCATCGCAAGACTTATTCCAATAGGCATGAGACTTTACGAAATTGGAAATCAAACTGCCATAGGAGATGTGCTAGTTGGACTAAAGCAAGTTGAGATTGCAATATTTGGTTCAATAGAAAACATGGGACAAAATATTAAATCCATAAGAGATGAAGAGTATGTAGCTAAGATGCAAGTTGAAATAAAAAAATATTTAAAGATGATGCGAGGACTTAGAGCAAGCCTCGACGAACTCATTTAAATTGCCGGAGTTATCTCCGGTTTTTTATTTTTTTACTATAAGAAAATGTCATTGGATTTGGTGTAATCTGTTGAAGTAGTGAAATCTAAATGATATAATTACATTAGTGTTACACATGTTTTACACTAGTATTAAGACTTACTACGAACCAAAATTGAAAAGAAATACTAGTAAAAAATTTAAATAAAATTTGGGGGATTAATTTGAATAGCAAGCTAGACTTTGAGTTTTATAAAAAAAGTGCAGACTACGTACTTTCTAAAATAGATTTCGTTCCTGAGATAGCTATTGTCTTGGGATCTTGTCTTGGAAATTTATCAGAAGAAATAGAAAATAAAATCATAATAGATTACAAGGACATACCTAATTTCTTGAATGCGACTGTGGATTCCCACGCAGGTAAACTTATCCTAGGAGATTTAAGTGGCAAGAAAGTGGTGTGCATGTCCGGGAGATTTCATTACTATGAAGGATATGACTTCGAAGAACTTACGATACCTATGAGGGTTATGCACCTACTTGGATGTAAGATGGTGATCCTTACAAATGCAGCGGGAGCAGTAAACGAAAGCTTCGTTGCAGGAGATATTATGATTATAAAAGACCAAATAAAATTAAATGGCGCAAGCCCTGTAAGAGGAAAGAATATTCCTGAGTTTGGTCCGAGATTTTTTGATATGTCAAATACATATGACAAAGAATATATTGAAGTAGCTAGAAAGGCTGCTAAGATTTCTGAAATAGATATAAAAGAAGGGGTTTATTTCTACATGCCGGGACCACAGTTTGAAACTCCTGCAGAGATAAGAGCCATAAGAGCATTGGGAGGAGATGCAGTAGGCATGTCCACCGTTACAGAAGCAATAGTAGCTGCCCATTGTGGCATGAAGGTGCTAGGGCTTTCGCTTATGAGTAATATGGCAGCCGGAATACTAGATGTTCCACTTACAACTGAGGAAGTAGACGAAACTGCTGAAAGATCTGAAAAGAAATTCAGGGTTTTGTTGAAAAATATATTAAAACAAATGTAAAATGGAGGATTTTATGAAGAGAAAAATCGCACTACTGTTAGCTGTACTTATGCTAGCTACAACCATTACAGCTTGTGGAAACAAGACTGGTAATGAAAAGGCAAATGCAAATGCAAATGCAGGAAAGGCAGAATCAGGAGAAGCTAAGAAGAAGATAGCTTTGGTAACTGACCCTGCAGGAACTCAAGTATTCGTACTTAACATGATCGCTGGTCTAAAAGATGCAGCAAAAGAACTAGGATTCGAACCAATCGTAGTTGAATGTGCTGACGCAGCAGCTTTTGAAGAAAACACAAGAGCTCTAGTTGAAGAAAAAGTTGACCTAATCATCGGTGGAGGTTGGCCATCAGGAGAAGCTATAAACAAAATCGCTTCAGAATTCCCTGACGGAGCTAAATATGCTCTTATCGACTCAGAAGTTGAAGCTGAAAATGTAAAATGTATTTCATTTAGAGAACAAGAAGGTGCTTACCTAATCGGTATGATCGCTGCAATGGTAACAGAACCTGATGAACAATTCTTCGGTGGAGTACACGTTAACCAAGGAGTTGGATCTTGGAAATGGAGATACGGATTTATGGAAGGTGCAAAATCAATCAAACCTGATTCAAAATTCGTATTCAACTACACAGGATCATTCAATGAACCTGCAAAGGCAAAAGAATTTGCAATCCAACAATATGAACAAGGCGCAAGATTCATAAACGCAGCAGCAGCTGGTGGAGACAAAGGTGTATTCGAAGCAGCCCTTGAAAAAGGATTCTACACTTCTGGACAAGATATCGACTTAACAAACCCAGACAACAAGTACATCGTTTCATCACAAATCAAAGACTCTTACGCAACTGTTCAATACCTAGTTAAACAATTTATGGAACAAGGTGACAACTGGAAATCTGACAACGAAGAATGGGGACTTGAAGAAGGAACTATCGGTGCAGTTTATGTAACTCACGAAAGTAAAAACCCAAGAAGTGACAGACTTACTGATGGAGATATTGCAAAGTTAAAAGAAGCAGCAGAAAAAATTAAATCAGGAGAGTTAGACCTTAAAACATTGCCAAAAGAAGAAGATTATAAGTAAAATTTAAATGTTGGAGGCTATGCCTTCAACATTTTTTTATAAAGGAGAAATATGTTACTTGAAATGAAAAACATCAGCAAGTCCTACGACAATGTGCTTGCTAATGATGATATAAGTCTTAATCTAAATGAAGGAGAGATCCTGTCCATAGTTGGCGAAAACGGCGCCGGCAAATCCACCATTATGAAAATCCTCTATGGAATAGAATCAAAGGACAGCGGTCAAATCTTGATTAGAGGCGAAGAAGTAAATATAAAGAGCCCAAGGGATGCAATCAAACACGGAATTGGAATGGTTCAACAACATTTTATGCTATTTAATCCATTTAAAGTTTTTGAAAATATAGTTTTTGGAGAAGAACCTAAAAAGGGAATGTTTTTTGATAGGCAAAAGGCGAGAGAAGATGTAGTAGAACTATCTAAAAAGTATGGACTTAAGATAAATCCAGATCAAAAAGTGGAAGACTGCCCAGTAGGGATTCAACAGAGAATAGAAATCTTAAAGGTGCTATATCAAAACGCAGAAATAATAATTTTTGACGAACCTTCTGCTGTTTTAACTCCACAAGAAGTTGACGAACTTTTGATAACCATAAAAGAACTTTCAAAAGTTGGCAAGAGCATCATACTTATAACCCACAAACTAAATGAAGTTATGGCTGTCTCAGATAGAATCTTCATCATGAAGAAGGGTAAACACATAGCTACCTTTAACAAAGAGGACACTTCCATTGAAGAAATTTCTTACCTAATGGTTGGAAAAAAACTTACTGAAAATACCATCTGTGATACCGATAAGGACCATGTGGTTTTAGATGTAGATAATGTAAATTTAACCAACAATGGAGAGGAACTTTTAAAGGATCTCTCTATGAAGATCTATGGCGGAGAAATCGTAGGCATTGCAGGAGTATCAGGCAATGGTCAATCTGAAATCATAGAAGTTCTAACCGGCCTTCAAAATGTAGATTCCGGAAAAATTTCCATAGAAGGTAGAGAAGTTCAAAATAGATCTGTGGAAGAGATAAGAGATGCCGGACTTGCAGTGGTGCCAGAGGACAGATATCTTTGGGGCTGTGCGAAGGAAGCGGACCTTAGAGAGACTACGATTATGCATCATCATAAAAATGAAAGACTTTCTAATAAAGGAATCTTAAAGGGCAAAGAAATCGATAAATTTACCCTAGATGTGCTAAAAAAATATGATATTAGGTATGGATCTCTAGATCAAAAGGCGGGACAACTTTCAGGAGGAAACATACAAAAGTTAATCGTCGGAAGGGAACTGGAACAGAATTCAAAATTTTTAATTGCAGCAGAACCGACTAGAGGTGTAGACATAGGAGCTATGGAAGAGATTCACAACAAACTTTTAGAGAAGAGAGAAAAGGGCGACGCCATTTTACTTATTTCTTCTGAACTTACAGAAATACTTAAACTTTCAGACAGAATCTACACAATTTATGACGGCAGATTCAATGGAGAATTTACGAGAGAAGAAGCAGACTCTGAAAAGATCGGTCTACTTATGATGGGAGGAAAGATTGTTGAAAAAAATTAATTACAAAAGAAGAGCAATGCTAGCTTCCCTTGGGCAGACTGCAATTGCAGTACTCTTTGGACTTTTAGTAGGAACCATCGTAATTTTAATATCTGGTGCAGATCCTGCGCAGGTTTATCAAGAGATGTTTAACAAATCATTTTTCTCTTCATATTATTTTTTACAGACATTAACCAGAGCAACTCCTATCGCCATCTGTGCATTTGCAACAGCAATGGCATGGAGGGCAGGATATATAAATATCGGTGTGGAAGGACAGATGATAGTGGGAGGATTCTCTGCACTAGTAGTTGCACTACTTGTGCCGGGACCACCTAAACTTGTGTTAGTCCTTGCAATAATAGTTGGACTAATCGCAGGAGCACTCTACGCAACCATTGCAGCAGTTTTAAATATGAAGTTTAATGTGACCATCGTCATTTGTACCCTCATGATGAACTACATCGCCGATAATGTGGTATCCTACTTCGTAACATTTCCACTAAGGGCAACCTCTGGAGATGGATTTTCAATTCAAACGGAAGCCATAGGAGATGGACTTAAATTTTTAAGATTTTTTAAAACTTCTACATTCAACATAGGATTTATAATTGCTGTTCTATGTATGATATTTTTAATATTTATATCCAACAAGACCACCTTTGGATACGAATCAAAGATGACAGGATTTAACAAGAATTTTGCAAAGTATGGCGGAGTAAACGAAAAAAAGGTCATGCTTATAACCATGGGATTATCAGGTGCAATAGCTGCACTTGCAGGAATCTGTGAAATATTTGGAGTTAAATACAGGTACATGAGCGGAATGTTTACTTCTACTTCCTACGCATGGACTGGACTTATGGCGGCACTTATCGCAAATTTACATCCGGTTGGAATCTTTGTGTCCTCAATATTTTTATCAGGTCTACAAGTTGGAGGTCAAGCTATTCAAAGATCTGCAGATATTCCACTTCAACTATCAACGATTATCCAATCTGCAATCACATTATTCGTTTCAGTTAAGATAACTTATAAACACATTGTTAAGAGAAAAAAAATAAAATCAAATGTAGAAGAAATAGCGGAAGGAGATGATAAGTAATGGATATGAATTATTTGGCAAGTATAATAAACTCAACCTTAAGATCTGCAACGCCTGTACTATTTGCAGCACTAGGCTCTGGAATCTGCTCAAAGGTTGGAGTATTTAACATAGCCTTAGAAGGTCAGATGCTCATCGCATCATTTGTAGCCATAGTTGTAAATTATTTCTTCCATAGTGTCATCCTTTCAATCCTTGCAGGGATGCTTGCAGGAAGTATCATCGGCACAATCGTTGCATTTTTACAAGTTAAATACAAGGCAGCGGACATGGTAATAGGTACTTCTATTAACCTACTTGTAGGTGGACTTACTGCAATATTTCTATATATTATTTTGGGAGTAAAGGGAAGTTTCTCCTCTCCAGAATTAATTTCACTAACAAAGATTAACCTTCCAATTATAAAAGATATTCCTTTTGTAGGAAGAGTTTTTGAAAATTTAACAATTTTGGATTATCTATCTTACTTCACTGCATTTTTAATATATGTTTTCCTTTACAAAACCGTTAGAGGATTTAGAACCCTATCAGTTGGAATAAACATAAATGCAGCCAACTCTCTCGGTATCAATTCACTTAGAACTCAGATGATTACTGTAATAATTTCTGGAGCTCTCTGTGGTCTTGGAGGAGTTGCATTAAGTCTAGGTCAAGTTACACTTTTTACAGAAAACATGACTGCAGGTAGAGGATTCATTGCAATGGCAGCTGCATCAATGGCGAGAAATCATCCGATATTTTGTATAATATCAAGTCTTTTCTTTGGAGCATGTCAAGCATTTGGAGTTGCAATACAAAACGTGGTACCAAGTCAACTAACCATGGCAATACCATATACGGCAACCATAATCGCCCTTGCAATATTTGGAAATAGAATGAGAAAGAAAGCGAAATAGGAGAAATATGATTAGAGAAGATAAGGGAATGCCATTCCTACTTAGATATGAAAATGTAGCCTGGTACGAAGATGGTCAGGTTAGAATCTTGGACAGAAGAGTGTATCCAAGAGAAGTAAAATTTGTAAATTGCAAGACCTATAAAGAAGTGGTCCTTGCCATTCAAAATCTCGTAACTCAAAGTGCAGGACCATATACAGCAGTTGGCATGGGAATGGCACTTGCAGCATATGAATCTAGAAATTTAGAAAAGAGCGAAAGAATTAAATTCTTGGAAGAAGCAGAAAATGCACTTCGCAACGCGAGAATCACCACCGCATCAAGATATGGAATCATAACTTCAAGATGTTTAGAAATTGCAAAAGATGCAATAGAAAAAGGAGAAGATCCTATAGAATTAATCGTAGAAGATACGGTTAACTCTCTAAATAGAAGATATACAACTATGCAAAAGGTGGGAGATAGTCTTCTAGAACTCATTCCGGAAGGTGGAACACTCTTAACCCAATGTTATGGAGAAACCATAATCGGAACAGTTATAAGAGCTGCAAAGAGAGAAAATAAAATGTTCAAAGTAATCTGTCCAGAGACTAGACCATTCCTTCAAGGAGCGAGACTCACCGCATCATGTTTTGCAGAAGAAGGATTCGACACCACCGTGGTAACAGACAATATGATTGGAGAGATACTTTCCAAGAATATGGTGGACGTATTTAGTTCTGCAGCAGATACAATTACAGAAGACGGATCTGTGGTAAACAAGGTGGGCACATTACAGATTGCTCTACTTTGTAAACACTTTGGCGTTCCATACTATGTTACAGGAATTCCAGATTTAGGAAAGAAGACTCTTGACGATGTTAAGATTGAAATGAGAAACCCAGATGAATCACTTCTACTTGGAGGAGTAAAACAGACTCAAAAAGGTGTGAAGGGTTATTACCCATCCTTTGATAAAACTCCATTTGAACTTGTAAAGGGAGTGGTAACAGACAAGGGAATCTTTAGTCCGAAAGAACTTAAAAATTATTTCAAAGATAGCGACGGGAAATTTTATTAGAGGTTAAGATGTATTTAGAAGAGAAGAAAGAATTAGTTGAATATGGAAAAAAGATGTCTTCAGAAGGACTATCCTCAGGCACTAGCGGCAACCTCTCCATCTATTTAAAAGAAGAAGAAGTTGTGCTTATTACGCCATCTGGGATTGGATATTTCGACACGACACCAGAAGATATAGTTGTCATGGATCTTGAGGGAAATATTATAGAAGGCACGAGGAAACCATCCAGCGAATGGCATCTCCATACACTATTTTATAAAAATAAACCGGAAGCTAGAGCCGTAGTCCACACCCATTCCAAATTCTGCACAACATTAGCAACACTTAGGATGCCTATAAAAGCGGTTCACTATGTCATAGCAGATGCAGGAACAAACGAAGTTCCATGTGCACCATATAGAAGATACGGCACAGAAGAACTTGCTAAAGTAGCGGTAGAATCTGCAGGAGAAAGTAACGCGGTTCTTCTTGCAAATCATGGAATAGTTGTCTGTGGCAAGAGTTTAAAATCTGCTTACGGACTTGCAAAGGGAATGGAATATGTGGCAGAGATCCAAGTAACAGCCATGAGCGTAGGAGAGCCGGTAGTGCTAAGCAAAGAAGAGATGGACGAAGTGCTAGAAGGATTTAAAACCTACGGACAAGTGAAAAGAGAATTATAATGGCACTGATAATAGTTTCTGCAAAAGATAGAGAAGATGCTTACGAAAAATTTATAAAACTTAAGAATAAAGAAGCCTATGCGGAAGAACCAAAAAGATTTCAGGATTTTATTTTCGATTATAAAAATGAATTTGAATTTTACGAAAACTATTTGGAATTAAATCTCTATGGAATATCCAAGATAGATAATAGAGAAATTAAATTTATAAAAGAATTTTTAGAATCTCTCACTCTATTTTTAGAAGAAAATGAAAAACTAGAAAATAAAATAATAGAAAAATATAATCTTTCCATGAAAAAAATAAGAAACTACATCGGTAAACTTATGAAAGTACTAGACTTTGCAGAAAAGAATGGAGACAACTTAATAGGTTTAGGCGACTAAGTAATAAAAAAAGCCCTCCCCGTGGTCCGCATGTAGAATTTCTACATTAAGCGTGGAGAGGTTCTGTTGTTTAAATTATAGCATATAGTCATTATAAGTTAAGTATTTAATTATTACAGAGATAAAAAAAGAGAGACTGCGAGTCTCTCTTAATTTTATTAAAAATAAAATATACTTATTTTCTTCCAGTGATTGCGTTTACAATTGCTAGTAGGATCACTGCTCCGAATACACCTACTGCAAGTGATGCTTTGGTGCCTTCACCTTGAACAATATTAAATAGACCAAGAACGAATCTTCCTAGAGAACCACCGACAATACCAACGATAACATTTTTAAATATTCCCATGCTTTCGTTCTTACCCATTATAATACTAGCAATCCAGCCGGCTACACCGCCAACTATAATACTCCAAATCATATTAATACCTCCTTATATATTTCTTATACCCAAAAGATCTAGTTTTAAAAATAACCTCAGAAAAAGTGAAAATTTATAAAATTTTTGGTATAATAAATAAATACGGACACGTAGCTCAGTAGGATAGAGCGAGGCTCTCCTAAAGCCTAGGCCGGAGGTTCGACTCCTCTCGTGTTCACCAAAAAAATTAGCACCTTGAAGGTGCTTTTTTTATGCTTGGGGTCATCTAAGTTAATGGAATTATTATACTTCTTAATAGTTCTATAAAACTTAGAATTAATGTATAATTTAATTAAGAAATACAAAGGAGAGTAGCAAATGAGGAAAAAACTAATAACAATAGTAACATTAACAGCTATATTATTATCACCGACAAATATTTTTGCGAAGGATTTTACAGATGTTAAAAAAGGCGACTGGTTCTATGAAGCTGTAACAGAACTAACAGATGCTGGAATAATAAATGGATACCAAGACAACACATTTAAACCAAGTAGAAAGGTAAGTTATGCAGAGTTCTTGACACTTCTAAACAATACACTCGGCGTTAAACAAGGGCCAGACAATAAAAATCCAAGAGAATGGTACAATCCAACTCTTAATGAACTAAAAAGTAAGGGTGTAATAACAGAAAAAATTGCAAATCCAAATGCAGAAATCTCAAGAAATGAAATGGCAAAATATCTATCACTAGGATTAGAAAAGTTAAAGAATCAAAAGCTAAATAAAGCGGAGCCAACAACAATAAAAGACTTTAATAATATCCCAAACGAATACAAAGATTTTGTAGCAAATGTAGTAAATGCTGGACTAATAAAAGGCGATGAAAAACAAAACTTCAATGGTGCTAAATCACTAACTCGTGCAGAAACAGCAATTATTATAAAAGGTTTAGGTGGAACAACACAAGAAGCTAAGAAGCCAACAGTAGATGAACAAGGACTACAATTAACAGACCCATCCAAACCAATGATTTGGAAAGAAAAAATGAAAAGAAAATATGTAAGACAACCACAAGAAGGCGATATAGTAATCAAAGCCGATGGCACAAGAGTAACCCTTGAAAGTGGAGCAGCAGGAATTCTAGGAGCAAGACAAGGAGTAGACCCTTATACAGGACTAATTATGAAAGATGGTTCAATTTTCAAAGAAGGAGATATTGCATTGGATGGTTGGTATTCACTTTATGGGTATGATGGATTTGCGGATGGAAAAGAAAAAATGTCAATGGGTGGACAACCATATAAAATAGACCCAAAAACTGGAGAAGGGCATTTTCAATATGAATGGGTTATATTAAGAACTGCTGGTGCAATACAGCCACCATTGTGGAATGAGAATAAGCAAGCAATCCCATGGGAAAAAGTAGTAAAACCAGGCGATAGACCAATATATGCAACAGATCCATTAACTGGCAATAGCTATACTAGTAATGGACAATATGAATGGACTGGAGATCATTGGGAACCAATAATGTAATGATAATACATCAAAAAACACACAAGTCAGTTGATTTGTGTGTTTTTTTAATTTTTTTATATTTAATACTATAAAATTTACGCCCCGACAAATCCTCGTAGCAGTATCGCCGCCAAGATATGCGCTGGGTAGAACAGGTAGGTGATGTACTTGGAGAGATGTCTTCCGTGGGTGCCATCGTCTAAGTAGATTAGAAGATATGCTGGAAGTACATATGGTGTCTGTATCATTCCAAAAAGCATAGGTAGTAGGAGTGTGATTTTGCTCTTTGATCTTAGGTAGATATAGAATGTATATATCAAGAACACTCCGTAGAATCCATAATCGGTGTGGCAAAATTGTGCAAGGTATCCTATTTGAAATACTGCTGCATATTCTACTATTGCTGCTACATATAGATTTTTAATATTTTCTCTTACATAGCCACTTATTATAAGGGCAAGAAGTCCAAGCGCAAGGGTAAAGAAAATATTGTTATAACTCATTACAAAAAACTTATCGAAAAGAAGGTAGTCGAATAGAACTTCAGAGATAAGTCCAACGCCTACTAGCCTCAGTAGGTAATTTCTTTTATTTTTAGTGTGGATATATCCCACTGCAATCATGTAGGCAAAGAGAGGAAATGATGTCCTTCCGATATTTCTGCCTAAGTGGTAGATGTTTTCCGGCAGTGAAAGTTCAAATGCCGCAGTAAAATGGTCGATGACCATGGTAACTATGGCGATAATTTTTAAAATAAATCCATTGGTTCTTATCTTATTCATATGATTTCTTGTGGATCCTTGTAGTCTTCTTCGTATACTTTTGCTAGAGCGGCATTGGTTATATATCCGCCCATGGTATTTATTCCAAGTTTTAGCCCGTGATTTTCCATTGCCTTTTTAATTCCGTCTTTTGCAATTAAGTTTGCAAATTCAGAAGTTGCATTTGAAAGTGCCTTGGTGGATGTCATTGGTACTGAACCTGGAATATTTGCAACTGCATAGTGAATTACGCCGTGTTTTACAAAAGTTGGATTGGAGTGAGTGGTTGGATGATTCTTGGTGGTTTCTATTGAACCGCCTTGGTCGATTGCCACGTCCACTATTACTGATCCTTCTCCCATGGATTTTACCATTTCTTCTGTAACCAAGCATGGTGCTTTGGATCCAGGTACGAGGACTGTAGAAATAACTAAGTCTGCAGATTCAACTGCTTTTGAAATATTGTATGGATCTGAATAAAGTGTTTCGATTGAATTTCCAAATATATCTATAAGTTGTGAAAGCTGTTCCATATTATGTCCGATTGCGGTAACTCTTGCGCCCATTCCTGTTGCAACTTTAACGGCACTTCTTCCTACACCACCGGTACCGATGATTACTACGTGAGCTGGAGCAACTCCAGGCACTCCGTCAAGTAAGATTCCCTTTCCGCCAGCTTGTTTAGAAAGGTAGAAAGAACCTTCTGTGATTGCCATTCTGCCTGCGATTTCTGACATTGGACGAAGTAGTGGAAGCTTTCCATTTACTTCAACAGTTTCAAATGCCACACCAGTAACCTTGTTCTTTAGAAGTTCTTTTGTAAGTTCTTCGTTGGCAGCAAGGTGAAGGTAGCAAAATATTATTAGTCCTTCGCGAAAGAATTTATATTCTTCTTTTAGAGGTTCCTTAACTTTGTAAATCATATTCGCTACTTCCCAACAGGTTTTTTGATCTACGATCTTAGCACCTTGAGATTTGTATTCTTCATCTGTGAAACCTGAAGATATGCCGGCACCTTCTTCTATATATACTTCGTGACCAGCTAGGGTAAGAGTGTTTACAGCTCCCGGTGTAATAGCAACACGGAATTCATTGTCTTTTATTTCTTTTGGAATTGATATTTTCATATTAACCTCACTCAAATATTACTTTATAATCGTCTAATAATCCGTCGATACTAAAGGTTTCTAGGATTGCATCCTTGGAATGTTTTTCGGCTTCAGTTAAAAGACCTTTTTTAATAGCTTCCTTTTCAACATTGTCCTTTTGGTCAGTAGCAAAAGATTTAAAATCTTCAACTTTTAGAGGATTAAAGATTGAATTCTTTTCGTCGAAAATCTTGATTGAATCTTCGTCTATTTCATGGGACAAAATCTTTGCCTCTGGAAGATTTACCTTGATCTCTTTTTTATTATTATCAACGGCAACAGTTACATCATTTAAGTCGATGCCAGACTTTATACTTCCGTTATAGGTTATTATAAATTTCTTTTCAGTAAAAGGAACTTCCCAACCATAAAAAGTCTTGACATTGGAATAGGTAACCATCTTTGTGTACTTGTATTCCAGCGTCGAAAGTTCTCTAATACTATTTAATCTATTGGTAAGAATTGTGGAGTCGACTTTGGTATTGTCCTTTTTGCCACCGTAAAAAATCCCTGCGGCAAAACTGGCACCAATTAATATAATAGAAATTAAAACTATAGTTCTCTTCTTGATAAGATCATCTCCTTTAATAATTTATATAAGTTTATCATAAAATGGATAAATTTTTAAGATAATAGAAAAAATAAATAAAACTTGCTATAATAAAATAATAAGGAGGAATATATGGACGATGGAAGTGGAGGGTTAATACCTCAGCTTATTTTAATATTTATACTTACGCTAATAAATGCATTTTTCTCAGCTGCAGAGCTGGCGATAGTATCGGCTAATAAAACTAAGATAGAAAATCTAGCAGAGGATGGAAATAAGAGGGCGAAGACTCTCTTAAAAGTCACAGACGATCAGACTAGATTCTTGTCAACAATACAGGTTGGTATAACCTTAGCAGGATTTTTCTCATCTGCCTCAGCGGCAACATCCGTATCTAAGATGCTAGGTCACTACTTTATAAGTATAGGATTTACATTTGGACCTACATTGGCACTTATAATAGTAACATTTGTACTATCATTCTTCACATTGGTGTTTGGAGAACTTGTACCTAAGAGAATTGCACTACAAAATGCAGAATCGGTAGCACTATTTTCAGCAAAGCCAATACAAATCTTTACAATGCTTACCTATCCGTTTGTGAAACTTGCATCCTTTGCAACGACAATCACACTTAAAATCATGGGTAAGTACAGCGAAGATGTTGAAGAAAAGATCTCAGAAGAAGAGTTAAAGGGATATATAAAAGTATCCACAGAACAGGGTGTAATCAATTCTCAAGGGGAAGAGATGATCGTTAAAATAATGGACTTTGACGATAGACTCGCCTACGAAATCATGACCCCGAGAACCAATATCTACATGCTAGACTACGATGAATTTAACGCAGATGTAATTCCAGAGATTCTATCGAGAGGTTACTCAAGGGTGCCAGTATATAGAGAAAACACAGATAATATAGTAGGAACGATTTATATAAAAGATCTATTCTTGGAATACGCAAGAAACGACTACAAGAGTGTAAACATCGACAACGTACTGAAAGAACCATACTTCGTGCCAGAAACCAAGAAGATTGACTCACTATTAAAAGAACTTCAAGAAAATAAAAGCTACCTTGCAATACTTATAGATGAGTACGGTGGATTTTCTGGAATGGTAACTATGGAAGACATAGTAGAAGAGATAGTCGGTGAAATCGAAGACGAATACGACAAGGACGAACCGAAGATTGAAAAGGTAAATGAAAATACATTCATAATCGATGGAAGGATGAACTTAGAGGATATAAACGACGAACTAGGAACAGACTTAGAATCAGACAACCACGAAACAATCTCAGGACTTATGGTAGAACTACTGGGATTTATTCCAGACGATAGCGACAAGATTATGCACTCAGTAAAATACAAAGACATATATACACTTACAGAACTAACAGCAAAAGATAAGAGAATAGAAAAAATAGAACTAAAAATTGAAGAACCACCAGTAGGTGATGAGGAAGAAGAGGAATAACCTCTTCTTTTTTATTGAAAAATAAAAAACTCTGCAAAACGCAGAGTTCTTTAAAGAGAAATTTTTATTTAGTTATTATAATGAGAGTTTAACTTCTCCTACTACTTCGTCTCTATGATTTTTAATGTCTTTGCTATATAGATTATCGAAGTAGTCATAGTCTTCTTTTTGTATAACTTCTAGTTTTTTCAAAAGTTCTATTAAAACTAGATTTCTCTTTTCACTTATTCCATCATAAGTTTTGATTGCTATGCCGAGCTTTCTATCTGGTAAGAATCCTCCGAAATATCCATTTGCTCCTGATTTTACTATGATTTTTCCTGGATATTTTGAGATTAATTTATGGTCTATTCTGTCTGATCCTGAAGTGTATTTAGAGTTGTTTGTGATGGCGTGGATGATATCTTTTGCTGCTTCTTCGTATCCATCTAGATTTTCGTAGTCAGATAGTCTTGCCATTCCATGGGCAAATTCCCTCATGGTCATTGCATGTACTGGCACTCCGCATCCATCTACTGAGATGTGTTCTCTCGGTATTTTACACATACATATTTTTTCTATATTTTCTGTTATCTTTTGTTGTACTGGATGATCTATTTTATAGTAATCACCTAGACTCCAACCTTTGATTAAACAGGAAAGTAACATGCCTGTATGCTTACCACTGCAGTTGTTGTGGATGTCTCTTGGCTTTATGTCTTCTTTTTTCATTCTTTCTGCTACATCTTCTTTGAAAGGATAGTGAGGACCGCATTTTAAATAACTTTCATCTAGTCCCGCTTTTTCAAGGATTCCTCTTACAGTTTCTATGTGGAAGTCTTCTCCTGAGTGGGAAGCGCAGATTATTGCAATTTCTTTTTCCGTAAGATTAAATTTTTCTTTTGCTTCTAAGCTAAGCGGTGTGATTGCTTGCATTAGTTTTGCAGATGATCTTGGATAGGCGATTTCATCGCTGTTTCCTTTTTCGTATACGATATTGTTTTTTTCGTCTACAACTACTACAGTCCCGAAGGTGTACATATCTTCAAGACTGCCACGAGTTGTAATAGCTAATTTTTCCATTTTATACCTCTTGTAAATCCATTTCTTTCATTTCTTCTTCTGTGTATCTTGCGATTCCGATGCCTGTTAAGCCGCATAGTAGGTTAAATACTGGGCATAGGAAGCAGAAGAATACGTATGGGAAGAATGTTCCAAAGTCTATTCCCAATGTGTCTACAATGAATAGGGCTGTTACTCCATAAGGGATAAGTGTTACTCCAAGAGTTCCGCAGTCCTCTGTTATTCTTGATGCGTTTTCTGGTTTTAATCCATTTTTCTTGTATAGATCTAACATGGTTGATTGAACCATTATTGCTGCAAACATATGAGAACCTGTTAGAGCTATTGATAGATATGTTATGAATATTCCTGATGCAATAAGTGCAAATGTTGATTTTATTTTGTGTGATAGTGGATCGATTATTACTTTTAGTATGTCCATTTCTCTAAGCATCCCGCCTAGTCCTGTGGTAAAGATAAGGGCTTGGATAGTTCTAGTCATTGAGTCCATACCTCCACGATTTAATAGTTTGTTGAAGAAGTCGTCATTAAATTCGTACTTAAATCCTGTAAGTCCACTTCCAATTACCATTTTTATATCAAAACCTTGGTAGAATATTGCGATTGCCATACCTAGTAGTGCTCCTATTAGAATTGATTGTGATGCTGGTCTTTGTTTGATTAGTAGTATGATTACAACTATTAATGGCACCAATGTTATTAGGTTTATTTTGAAAAATGTACTTAACTTTGATGTTATTTCTAGAATTACGGAATCATTAAATGATTGCACATTTCCTTTTCCTAGAATAAAGAATAATACTGCTGATACTATAAATGCTGGTACGGTTGTGTATAGCATATGTTTTACGTGAGTCATTAGAGGCACACCCATTACTCCTGATTGGAAGTTGGTGGTGTCTGATAATGGTGAAAGCTTGTCGCCAAACCATGATCCGGAAATCAATGCTCCTGCTATCATGCCTGGATGGATTCCTAAACTTATTCCTATTCCAAGTAGAGCTACCCCTACTGTTCCTATGGTTCCCCATGAAGTTCCTGTGAACATAGATACTATTGCGCAGATAACTAGAGTTGTAACTAGGTAGTAGTCTGGATTAATTATTTGTAGTCCATAATAGATTATGGTTGGAACGGTTCCAGATGCTATCCATGATGAGATAAGCATACCTACTGCCAACATTATAACTACTGATTGTAGGGAGTGTCCTACTTGAGTTATAGCTATTTTTTCTAGTTCACTATATGTATATCCCAGTCTTATTGCAAATAAATTCACTACAAGCCACGAGATAAACATGATTACTGCTAGTGGTGCTTTGATTACACTAAGCCCACAAACTAGTATTGCTGCAAGAACAAGCAGTAATAGTACTGCATAACCAAATTCTGGTTTTTTCTTTGTCTTTACATTATTCATTTGATTCCTCCTTATTATTTTTAATTATATATTAGTATCTTAACTATTAGATGTCAATAAAAAATTTTAAGATGATACCGTATTAATTTATTCACTGAATTGTGCTATAATTACTTTTAAAAAAGGAGGAATTATGGGACTTAGTATAAATATTGGAAGATTTAAAAAAGGTAAAAAAAATAGTATTACCGATGTAGAAGGAGTGGCAGTTGGTCATGTGACTTTGACTGGAGAGGGTCAAAATACTGGTGTCACTGCGATCATTCCTAAAAAAAATATTTTTAAAGAAAAACTTGTTGCTGGTGTCCATGTCATAAATGGTTTTGCAAAACCTGCTGGACTTGTCCAAATAGAAGAACTCGGTACTCTTGAAGCTCCAATAATATTAACCAACACTCTTTCTGTAGGAACTGCTCTTACTGCTTCTGTGAAGTACATGCTTAGCAATAATCCTGAGATTGGAAGGACCACTGGTACTGTTAACTGTCCAGTGCTTGAGTGTAACGATATGAGGCTAAATGATATTCGCGCTCTTCATGTGAAGGAAGAGGATGTACTAAAAGCAATCGATTCTGTCGGTAGTGTTGTGGAAGAAGGTGCTGTCGGAGCTGGACGTGGCATGAGATGTCATGAGCTCAAAGGTGGAATAGGCACTGCTTCTAGGATTGTAAACATAGGCGAAGATTATACTGTCGGGGTCCTTGTACTTACAAACCATGCAAAGTATGACGAGCTCACTATAGAAGGCGTAAACATAAAAGATTATAGAGATAATTTAAATAATGAAAGAACGAATTGTTCCAAGGAAAAGGAACAGGGCTCCATCATAGTTATCATTGCTACGGATATCCCTCTTTCTTCAAGACAACTTAAACGTGTGGCGAAGAGGGCGATGTCTGGAATCTCAAGAACTGGTGCCAACTCAGGAAATGGAAGTGGAGAGGTAGCTGTTGCTTTTTCAACCTGCAACAAGATTCTTCACGATGGTGGAAATTTCACAGAAGTTAAATGTCTTCTCGACGACAAGATAGATCCTGTATTTAACGCAACCATTGATGCGGTTCACGAGGCAATTTTAAGTTCTATGCTTCATGCAGAAAGTATGGTTGGATATAGTGGTTTTAAAGCTGAAAGTCTAAGAGATATTCTAAAAGAAATTTCTCTATTTGAAAATTATCTTCCATAAACATTCAGAATTTAATGTTTTTCTTAACTCAAAAACTTAACCCCGTTATCACATAACAAGGATACAATGGGTATAATAAAAATTGGAGGTAAGAAAATGGACGAATTTAACAACAATTTAGAAAATAAACCTTTAAATGAATATGAAGTTAGAAGAGAAAATAAAAGGAGAAACAGAAAAAAATCCGGCAAGTCCGTGGTTTTCTTAGCAATCTGTTTTTCACTTATAGGTTCAATCTTAGGATCTGCTATCACATATAATTTTTTAATCAGAAGCAATATGAATTCTTCTGTGACAGAAACTGAACCAGGAAGCACCACACCTGTTAAGATAAACGCCAGTGATTCAGAAAATGTGGGTAGTGCAGTCTTTAAGAAGGTAGTGCCATCTGTAGTTGGTATCACTACCAAGGGATATCAAAGAACAATCTTTGGTACCCAAGCAATAACAGGTACTGGATCAGGAGTTATAATTTCCAAGGATGGATATATTTTGACCAACTCTCACGTAATTAGAATCGGCGAAAATATTGCTAAGGATGTGGAAGTTTTTCTAAATGACGGTCAAAAAGTAAAGGGTAAAGTTGTGTGGTCTGACAAGGCTGTAGACATAGCTATCGTAAAGATTGAAGGGGCGAACAACTTAGTTCCAGCTGAACTCGGAGATTCCGATGCACTTGAAGTAGGTCAAACTGCTATCGCCATCGGAAACCCAATTGACCTTGCATTCCAAAGATCTCTAAGCAAAGGAGTTATCTCTGGACTTAACAGATTTATCGGTCAAGTAGACGGTGGCGGATACATGGTTGGACTTATCCAAACAGACGCATCTATAAACGGAGGTAACTCTGGTGGACCTCTAGTAGATCAAAATGGTAAGATCATCGGAATAAACACCGTGAAACTTCAAAGTGCTGAAGGTATGGGATTTGCAATTCCAATCAATTCAATAAAACCGATAATAGAATCTGTTTTAAAGACTGGAGAATATCAACCAGTTGCATTGGGAGCAACCATCATGCCTGTTCAATCAGTTCAAAGAATGGTAAATAAATCTCTTGGAACCAACTACGGACAATTCATTGCAAAAGTTGAAAGTGGAAGCCCTGCAGAAAAAGCTGGAATCAAAAAGGGAGATATCCTAATGGAAATCGACGGCACAAAAGTTGTAACCAACGAAGTATTAAGAGCATTACTCTACAAGTACAATCCAGGAGATGTAGCAAAGGCAACCATCTTGAGAAATGGAAAAGAAGTAAAAATTGAAATCACATTTACAGATTACAAGGTTCCAAAACAAAAAGTTGAAGAAGGACTACCAGGACAAAATGGAGTAGAACCAGGTCAAGACGATGGAAACCAAAATGACCAAGGTCAAGATGGCGGATTTAACGGCGGACAAGGAAATCCAGGACAAGGTGACCAAGGCGGATATGGATACGGCGATATGGATGATTTCCTAGATTTCTTCAATGGATTATTTAATAATTAATAGAAATAAAAAACTAATAAGTATAAGAGAACTCTGCTTCGGCAGAGTTTTTCTATTTTTTGTGGTGTGATTACTCATTAAGAGTTACCACTACAAAAGTAAATCAGATTTTGTCCTTTCCTATGCAAATCATAAATCGAAAGTTTATCCATTTATGATATAATTTATACAGGTGATTATATGAAATATATTGAATTTAAAATAGAAACAGACACTTCTCACAAAGAGGAAGTGTTAAATATTCTCTATGACAACAATTTGTTTGAGTACATGGAGTCTAGCAAGGAAGTTATAGACGAACTAGGTCGTTCCAAGGACAGTTGGGACTTTGTCGATGAAAATGTGTTAAATATCGATTCTGATGCAGTGGAGCTAACTGCTTTTCCTGAAAATGAGGAGATGGCGAAGAGTCTTATAAATCTTTTTAAAGATATTGAAAATACCAAAACTAGCTATCTTATAAAAGACGATGAAGATTGGGCAAACAACTGGAAAAAATACTACCACCAAGTGCCTATTGCGGAAAAACTTTTAATCAAGCCTTCTTGGGAAGATTTGGAAGAAGAGTTCAAGGACAGAATAATTGTTGAGATTGATCCGGGCATGGCTTTCGGCACCGGGACCCACGAAACCACTTACATGTGCCTTGAATCTCTCGAAAAATATGTTAAAGATAATGATGTAGTATTCGACGTTGGATGTGGTTCAGGTATCCTAGGTATCGCTGCGGCAAAACTCGGCGCTAAGGAAATAGTGGCGGTGGACCTCGATGAAAAATGCGTCGAAACTAGCATCGAAAACGCGAAGTTAAATGGTGTTGATGATAAAATGGAAGTCCATCTTGGAAATCTTCTAGATGTGGTGGATGGTACTGCAAATATTATCGTTTCAAACATCATTGCTGAAATTATAACCGGACTTGTCTTCGATTTGAGAGAACATTTAGTTCCAAATGGAATTTTCATCGCTTCTGGAATTATCGAAGAAAAGATTCAAATGGTTGTGGACGAGCTTGAAAGAAATGAGTTTGAAATTTTAGATATCAAGAAGAAAAATGGCTGGTCTCTAATCATAGGTAGAAGTATCGATGTTTAGAGTTTTTCAAGATAGTTTGGAAAGTCTTTCCGAAGAGAATAGACACCATCTTTTAAACGTGGTGAGGCTAAATCCAGATGAAGAGTTTGAGATTGTCTCTTCTGGCAAAGTTTATAGAGCAATCTATGACGGTGAACTTAAGATTTTAAGAGAAGTGGAAAATTCCCACGAGACGAGGCTTAGAGTAAATCTCTACATGGCGCTTATCAAACAGGATAAATTCGAACTTGCCTTGGAAAAAACCACAGAGGTGGGTGTATCTTCTATCACTCCAGTAATTTTTAAAAGAACTGTGGTAAATATAAAGGGCAAGGAAGATAAGAAGCTACTAAGATGGCAAAAAATTTTGGAATCTGCTGCGAAGCAATCGAAGAGAGATATAATTCCAACTATAAATAACCCAGAAAAATTAGAAAATATAAATTTTAAAGGGACATTGATCGTTCCCTACGAAGGTGCAGAGAATCTCTACATCGATGATGTTTTAAAAAATATAAAAGGTATAGAAGAAATCTCCGTATTAATCGGTCCGGAAGGCGGATTTGAAAATTCGGAGATAGAATATTTAAAGACTTTGGGATGCAAAATCGTAACCTTGGGAACTAGAATCCTAAGGGCGGAGACTGCGGCAATTGTCGCTTGCTACCAGGTCGGTATAAATGAGGTGGTTCGTTGAAGACATTTTCAATTTTGACCCTCGGTTGCAAGGTCAACCAATACGAGTCAGAAGCTATGAAAGAAATCTTTGAAAAAAATGGATATATAGAAGTAGATAGTGAAACGGATGTGGCAGACGTGTACGTGGTGAACACCTGCACAGTTACCAATCTTTCAGATAGAAAATCGAGACAGTATATTAGGCGTGCCAAGAGGGAAAATCCCGATTCCATCGTCTGTGTGGTTGGATGTTACTCCCAGGTTAGTCCAGAGGAAGTACAGGCTATCGAAGGCGTGGACATCATAATGGGTACCACCGACAGAAGTAGAATTTTTGAGTTGGTAGAAAATTTTAAGAAGGACAAGAATCAAATCTCCATCGTCAAATCCCTTAAAGGTTTTACAGAGTTTCAACATATTGAAATCGACAAGGAATCGGAGATGACCAGGTCCTACATGAAGGTTCAGGACGGATGCAACAGATATTGCACCTACTGCATCATTCCATATGCTAGAGGTCCGATTAGATCGAGAACCATTGAAGATTCTGTGGAGGAAGCGAAAAGGCTAAGTGAAGCTGGCTACAAGGAATTGGTGCTAACTGGGATTCACATCGGATCCTATGGAAAAGATCTCGGAGATGAAAGACTTGTGGACCTTATAGAAGAGATTGCTAAGGTGGATGGTATTGAGAGAATACGTCTATCTTCCATTGAACCGATAACTATCACAAGAGATTTTCTCGAGAGAATAAAGGCGACAGGAAAAGTCTGCGACCATTTCCACTTGAGTTTACAAAGCGGATCCAATGCAGTTTTAAAAGCTATGAACAGACGATACACGAGGGAAGAATATATAGAAACCTGCGATTTAATCAGAGAGTACTATCCTTTTGTTGGTCTAACCACAGATATTATAGTTGGATTTCCTGGAGAGACTGATGAAGATTTCGAAGATACGGTGGACCTAGTTAAGAGGGTTGAATTTTCGAAGATTCACGTCTTTAAATACTCCAAGAGATCTGGAACTCCTGCAGCGGAGATGAAAAATCAAGTGGATGGAAATATAAAGATTGAAAGATCCAACAGACTTCTCGAACTTTCAGACAAGATGATGGAAAGATTTATAGAAAAAAATAAAAACACAACGTTAAAAGTCCTCTTTGAAGAAGAAAAAGACGGGTATATGAGAGGATATAGCACAAACTATATAGATTGTAAGGTTAAGACCGACTTGGAACTTAAAAACCAGATTCGTGATGCAAAAATAGTGGCGATAGATGGCGAAAGCGCCATTGTAGAAATAGAAAGGAGTTAGTATGGATTGTTTATTCTGTAAAATAATAAATGGGGACATCCCATCAGAAAAAGTGTACGAAGACGATCTCGTGTATGCTTTTAAAGACATAAATCCAGAAGCCCCAGTTCACTTTTTAATCGTGCCAAAGGAACATATTAAAAGTGCATATGAAATAGATGAAGCACACAAAGAATTAATAGGGCATATATTCCTTGTAGCGAAAAAAGTTTTAAAAGATATGGGAATTGAAAATGGATTTAGAATCGTAAACAATGCAAGAGAAGACGGTGGACAGACTGTAGATCATCTACATTTCCACGTACTTGCAGGCAGAAGTTTAAATTGGCCACCAGGTTGATTTAGAAATAGAGTGGGAAACCACTCTTTTTTTATGTCCAAATATAAAATAAATTCTTTACATGTTATAATAGCAGTATGAAAATTAATTACGATATAGAAATGAATAAAATAATAGAAAAATTAGATAGAAAGCCGAGACTTTTAATCCATTCCTGCTGTGGACCTTGCTCCACTGCGGTGCTTGAAAGGCTGGTAAAATATTTTGAAATAGATATTTTATTTTTCAATCCAAACCTGGATAGTGAAGAGGAATTTGACAAGAGGGTCATCGAACAGAAAAAAGTAATCGCCCACATGGAAGATAAAAATCAATCCAAAATAGGGATAGTTGCCGTTCCTTATAATCACGATGAATTTTTAAACATTGCGAGTGGACTTGAAAGGGAGAGAGAAGGAGGCAAGAGATGCATGAGGTGCTACTATCTCCGCCTTAAAAAAGCGGGAGAGTATGCAAAAGCCCAGGGCTACGACTACTTCACCACCACATTATCTATAAGCCCTCATAAGAATTCTCAAGTTCTAAATAAGATGGGCATTGCCTTGGGAGAAAGGATCGGAGTAAGCTACCTGATGAGCGACTTTAAAAAGAAGAACGGATTTAAACGCTCAGTAGAGATATCGGAAGAACTACATCTATACAGACAGGATTACTGTGGATGTGAATTTTCAAAAATAGAAGCCATGGAGAGAATGAAATGAAGAAATTAATGGCAGGACTACTAGTAATCGTTGCGGCAGCCCTATGCCTATCCTATGCATACTTTTATTACGGACAACATAGTGCAAGTAAAAAGCCTGCAAAAATAGAAAAAATAAATAAAACAGAAGAGAAAGAACCAGAAAAAATCGAACCGGTCCATGTAAAACTTATGGCGACAGGGGACGTTATGTTTCACATGCCTACCTACAAAAGTGCATTTAATAAGGAAAAAGGCGAGTACGACTTCACAAGCTTTTACGAAAAAGTAAGCGAAGATCTAAAGGGAGCGGACTTTGCTTTTGCAAATTTGGAAACAACAATAAATCCAAATAGACCTCTTGCCAGTTATCCAATGTTTAACACGCCGAAAGAAGCCTTGAAGTATTTGAAAGCAGCTGGATTTAAGGGAATGTCCACTGCAAACAACCACTGCATCGACACAGGATTAGAAGGAATATTTACTACCATTGATGAACTAGATGCCAATGGATTTATACACTTCGGTACGAGGAAGACTGAAGATGAAAAACCGCCAATCGTGGATTTAAAGGGAATAAAAGTAGGATTTATCTCCTATTCAGAAATTTTTAACGGAATGGAAGGCGTGATCCCTGCAGATAAAAAATATGTCATAAGTCCAATCAATTATGAAAAAATAAAATCGGATATAGATTACTTAAAAGAAAATGGAGCAGATATAATCATCTCCATGCCTCACTACGGAGTTGAGTACAAGACAGAACCGACACAGTTACAACAGGAAGCATCGAAATTTATGTTAGATAATGGAGTGGACCTTGTATTAGGATCTCACCCACATGTGCTCGGAAGAGCTGGAATGTGGGAAGTGGGAGGAAAAAATAAATTCTTAATCTACTCCATGGGCAATTCCATCTCCAACCAAAGACAACCTTGGATGGGCACCTATGACACGGAAATGGGAGTGCTGGTGGAGATAGACATAACAAAAGCAGAAGAAATAAACTTCGAAGTGGCGCTTCATCCCACATATGTGGCAAGATTTAGACAAGAAGGCGGAAACAGGTACTACGTATACAAGATGACAGACCTATTTGAAGGCGGAAAATACCAAGGAGACATCGACGAAAAAGAGAGACAGAAGGTCCACATGCTCTACGAAAGAGCCAAGGAAATCATGGGAGAAAAATATGTTAAGTAAAATATTTTTACGATATATGGATGAAGCCGCAAACCACAGCGGTCCCATGTACAACTGTGCAGAAGCAATCATCCTTTCGGTGGATGAAGAATATAAATTAAATCTTCCAGAAGAAGTGGTGAAATCAGTAGCAGGATTCGGAGGAGGTATGGGAGCAGGCTCAACCTGTGGCTACTTAACCGGAGCAATCTCAGCACTATCACTTATCTTTGGACCAGAAGAGCCACCCTATGGCACCATGGATCTTGCAGGAATATGTGCAGTCTATGTAGAAAATTTTGAAAAACTGGGTAGTACCATCGACTGCGTCGACCTAATAGCAGAAAACCCACCATGTATCGACCTGGGAGTAAAGAGTCTGGACCTACTTCAGGAAGTAATCGAGCAGAATAAAACTAAATAATATATTTTACAAATTAAAATAATTTTTGGATAAAGAAAAAAAGGCTATGGAAAATTTTCCGTAGCCTTTTTTGATTTCATTTTAAATTCGATTAATATTTTTAACTTAGTTTCATGTCGCCGTCTTTTATTATGCCTTTATTTTTTAAGATCAAATATACTACATAGGATATTATCGCTGGCAATATGAAGTGGAGTAGCGCCATGTTTAGTAGTACTGTTCCTTTTGAGATGGATTCCATTGCGTTTAGTGTTCCTATTTGTCCTACGAATCCGCAGGTGCCCATGCCTGATCCCAGTGGGGTGTTTTCCATCTTAAAGATTATTGTGGAAATCGGTCCTAGGATTGCTGATGCAACGATGGATGGTAGCCAGATGACTGGTTTTCTTATGATGTTTGGCATTTGTAGCATTGAGGTTCCGATTCCTTGTGCTAGTAGTCCTTCGAAGCCATTGTCCTTGTATGAGATTACTGCAAATCCTATCATGTTTGCACAGCATCCAACGGTTGCTGCTCCTCCTGCTAGGCCTGATAGACCAAGCATTATACATATAGCTGCACTACTTATCGGCAATGTTAGTATCATGCCCATTGCTACTGATACGATGATGCCCATGATTAGCGGTTGTTGTTTTGTGGCTGCCATGATTGCGTTTCCGATTGCGACCATCATTGCTTGGATATATGGTCCTATGAATGTGGCTATAATCGCGCCTACTAAGACTGTTACCACCGGTGTTAGGACGATGTCAATCTTAGTTTCTTTGGAGATTAGCTTTCCAAATTCCACTGCGAAGATGGTGGATATAAATACTCCTATCGGTCCTCCTAGCTGGTATCCTGCTACACCAACTACTGCTGATGAGAAGAGGACTAGGTCCGGTGCGTTTAGTGAATACGCGATGGACACTGCTATGGCTGGTCCTGTTGCAGCTTGTACTATTGGCCATAGGGTCTTGGATAGAAATTCGATATTAAATTCTTGCCCTATGGTGTTAAGTATTGTTCCTACAAGTAATGATGCGAATAGTCCATATGCCATGGCGCCCATTGCATCGATAAAATAAGTTTTGAAAGAGATGTTTACTTTCTTTCTGTTTAAAAATTTGTTCAAGGTTTACCTCCTGTTTATATTATAGTACAATTTTTATTTTTTGAATGAGTGTTTTAATTTTTAAACTAAAATTGTTGTCGTTTATTCTAAACAAAAAAACCTAGGTTTTCCTAGGTTTATAGTTTGTCCCAAATGGTTACTTCGCCATTTGCGAGGGATTTCTGTATGTCTATTACTCTTTGGTTTCTTGAGCCTCGAAATCTAAGGCTTAAGTCCAATTCTTTTTCTATAAATAATCCGTCTACCAATATGTCACATTCTTTTAAGAGAGCAAGTTTTTCTTCGTCTTCTAAGATTTTCTCATAGGTAAAGCCTGAGTAGACCCAGATGGATTTATCCACTTCTCTTTTTATTTTTTTTACGATTTCTTTTAGTTCATGAGGATGTTCCATTGGCTCTCCGCCGATCAGTGTAAGTCCGGATACTTCTTGTAGTTTTAAATCTTCTATTACTTCTCTTGTTTCTTTGTCCGTCCACTTTTCTCCGAAGTCAAAGTCTTGGTACTCTTCGTTAAAACAGCCTTTACAGTGGTGGTTACATCCGGTGACAAAGATGGAGGTTCTTATGCCTTCTCCGTTTGCCACGTCGTATTTTCTAATTTGTCCGTAGTTCATTAGATGTGTAGAACTCTGTCTTTTATTTCTTTGGTTCTTCCTTCTGTCCAGAAGTTTTCGCCAAGGTATCCACAGGTTCTTCTAACTACTGTAAGGGTGTCTTTATCTTTGTTGTGACATTGTGGACATTCCCATTGTCCGTCTTCGTTGACTTTTATTTCTCCATCAAATCCGCATTTTGCACAGTAGTCACTCTTGGTGTTGAATTCTGCATATTGGATATTGTCATAGATATATTTTACTATGGTTTCTATTGCGTCTAAGTTGTGACTCATGTTTGGAATTTCTACATAGGAGATACATCCGCCTTGGGATTTGTCTTGGAATTTAGATTCGAAGGCAAATTTTTCGAATGCGGTGATCTTTTGTCTTACATCTACGTGGAAAGAGTTGGTGTAGTATCCTTTGTCCGTAATGTTTTCTATGATTCCAAATCTATTTCTATCGATGGTGTTAAATCTATGGGTAAGTGATTCTGCTGGTGTGCCGTATACTGCGAATTGAAGTCCTGTTTCTTTGGTCCATTCTTCTTTCTTTTCGTTTAGTTTGTCCATAATCTTCATGGCAAAGTCAAATCCTTCTGGATCTGTATGTGGAACTCCCTTTATGAGCATGGATGCTTCGTAGATTCCAATGTATCCGATGGTTACTGTTGCGTATCCGCCTTTTAGAAGATGGTCTATATGTTGGTTGTGACCGAGTCTTGCAATGGCTCCGTGTTGCCAGTGGATTGGACTCACTTCTGATGTTACATCCTTTAGATGGTCATATCTTAAAAGTCCAACTCTCTTAACTAGGTCGAGTCTCTTTTCTAATATTTCAAAGAATTTTTCTTCGTCGTCACGAGCTAGGATTCCTATTTGTGGTAGGTTTATTGTGCACACGCCTATATTGAATCTTCCGTCGAACTTGTAGTTGCCATTTTCGTCCTTGTATGGTGATAGGAATGCCCTACATCCCATAGGTGAGAAGACATTGCCTTCGTAGTTTTCGCGCATCTTCTTAGCAGAGATATAGTCAGGGTACATTCTCTTTGCTGTACATCTTATAGCAAGGGCAGTTAGGTAATGGTATTTTGAATCTTTGTGTATATTATTTTCGTCAAGAACATAGATTAGTTTTGGAAATGCTGGTGTAACATATACGCCTGCTGTGTTCTTGATTCCTTGTATTCTTTGTACTAGTATTTCTTCGATGATTTGTGCAACTTCGTCTACGTATGGATCTTCATCCTTTACGTGCATAAATAGCGTTACAAAAGGTGCTTGTCCATTGGAAGTCATAAGGGTATTTATTTGGTATTGGATGGTTTGAATACCTGATTGCAAATCCTTCTTAGTCATTGCGTCAGCCATCTTTTGTGCAGTTTCTACGTCGCCTATCATTTCAACACATAGGTTTAGATTCTTTTCGTAGGAACGTCTTAGATATTTTCCAAGGCAAGAAATGTCTATTGATTGTCCGCCGTATTGGTTGGAAGCAATCTGTGCTATTATCTGTGTCATAACATTACATGCAACTTGAAAAGATTTAGGGGTTTCGATCATCTTGCCATTTACAACCGTTCCGTTGTCAAGCATATCCTTCATATTTACTAGGCAGCAGTTGAAAATCGGTTGAATAAAATAATCCAAATCATGGATGTGGATTGCACCACTGTCATGAGCTTCAACTAAATCCGCTGGAATCATCTTTCTCTTTGCAATGTCCTTTGAAACTTCTCCCGCGATTAAATCTCTTTGGGTAGAGGCGATGATTGCATTTTTGTTTGAGTTTTCATCGATAACTTCAATATTGGTTTGGTCAAGTAGACCTATTATTTCGTCATCTGTAGTGTTTGACTCTCTCTTAAAAGCCTGAACAGATTTATATGATTCATAAGCCCTAGCAGTTGCAGGGTTGTTTAAATTTATAAGTCTATAATAGACTTGTTCTTCAATATCATAGATGGATAATTCTTTATTAAGTGCTTTTGCATCTTCATAAATTTCATCGGCTATGGCTTTAGCTTGTCCTTCCACGAAGACTCCGTTGGAAGAATGCATAGCCTTGTTAATAGCAATTTCTATTTTGCTTTTGTCAAAAGGCACCCTGTCGCCATTTCTCTTTCTTACATACATTTTTATCTCCCTCACTTTTTAATCATAAATATATAATACTATATGTTGTGTTTTTAATCAATCAAAATTTAAAATAAATACTATATAAAGTGTAGCAACTTTGTGTAACTTTACTAGACGATGGGCTATTATAAATGTTATAATAAATTTTAAAGGAGAGATTATGAGAAGAACAAAGATTGTGTGCACCATAGGACCTGCTTCAGATTCTGAAAAGGTACTAGAAGCACTTTTTAAAGAAGGATTAGATGTTTGTAGACTTAATTTTTCCCATGGGACTCAGGAAGAGCACCTTGAAAGACTAAAGAGAATAAAAAACATTAGACAAAAACTTAATTTACCGATAGCAACCATGCTTGATACCAAAGGACCAGAGATAAGGCTCGGAATTTTCAAAGACCAAAAGAGGATTAACCTGGAATCGGGAGATAAATTTACTCTTACTACGAGAGATTTGGAAGGAGATGAGCACATCGCCTCCGTATCTTACAAGGATCTACCACAGGATGTAAAGGAAGGCTCGAGAATACTAATCGACGACGGCCTTGTTGAACTGAGGGTAGAATCCATAGAAGGAACAGAAATTCACTGTAGTTGTTTCAACGGTGGAGAGATATCTTCTAGAAAAGGTGTAAACGTTCCCGATGCACAAGTAAATCTGCCGGCACTTACGGAGAAAGATATTTCAGATATAAAATTTGCAGTTAAAAACGATATGGATTTCATCGCCGCGTCATTTATTAGAAAAGCGGAGGATGTACTTGATATCAGAAGGATTCTTGAAGAAGAAGGAGATTACGATATCAAGATCATTTCCAAGATTGAATCCAAAGAAGGACTGGAAAATTTAGATGAAATTATAGAAGCTTCAGACGGAATCATGGTGGCTAGAGGAGATCTTGGCGTGGAGATAGACACAGAAAAAGTGCCGCTCGCCCAAAAGAACATGATTAAGAAATGTAATGAAAAGGGAAAAGTAGTCATCACTGCCACCCAGATGCTGGACTCAATGATTAGGAATCCGCGACCGACGAGGGCAGAGGCAAACGATGTTGCAAATGCTGTGCTAGATGGTACATCTTGTGTAATGTTAAGTGGAGAGACTGCAAGCGGGAAGTATCCGATAGAATCAGTTGTAACCATGAGAAAGATTCTAGAAGTGACAGAAGACTCCATGGACTTCGACGAAATTCTAAGCAAGAAGATCGAAGAAATTTCAAACACGATCACAAATGCTATTGGCAAGAGCACCTGCACCATTGCAAGGGATTTAAATGCAAAAGCCATAATCACAGCGACAACCTCTGGATATACCACAAGATCCATCTCAAAATTTAGACCAAAGTCACTCATAATAGGAGCAACCACTTCGGAAAAAGTGAGAAGGCAACTAAATATGGAATGGGGAGTAAAATCCATCCTTGTGGAAAGTAAAGAGATAAGTAATGATGTAATCGATGCATCCATAGAAACATCGGTGAAAAAAGGTCTTGTGTCTCCAGGGGATACGGTTATAATAACCGCAGGAGTCCCTGTGGGTTTAGCAGGCTCAACCAACTTAATTAAAGTCGAAATAATAGGAGAAATCCTGTCAAAAGGTATAGGCATCGGCGACAAAGAAGTGACTGGAAGAGCAGTAGTAATAGAAGATGAAGGTGATTTCATCAAGAAATTTAGAGATGGGGACATAGTAGTAACCAAAGCAGTAACCCAAGAAATGACAAAGTACCTAGACAGAGCAGCAGGACTAGTAGTTGAAGAAGAAGGCTTCACCAGTCCATCTGCAATAGTAGGCATCACCTTGGGACTACCAACAGTAGTGGGAAATATAGACATAACCCAAAAAATAAAATCCGGAGACATCATAACATTGTCATCACTGGAAGGTATAATAAGAAAAGGAAAGGTATTAAATTAAATGAGCACATTAGAAAAGTTAATTGAAGTAGTAAAACAAGATTCAGAAAAAGCCCTTGGCTGTACCGAGCCTGTAGCTGTAGGCTACTGTGCAAATGTGTGCAATAGTTACTTAGGCGCAGGCGAAAATGAAAAGATTGAATCAGTAGAAGTAAGAACATCTAGAAATATTTTCAAGAATGGAAAAGCAGTTTACATTCCAGTAGTAAAAGAAACTGGACTTGATTTAGCTGCAGCACTTGGAATATTTGCTCCTGCTGTAGACGATGGATTTATGGTGTTTGACAAAATAGACGACGAAGTAATAAAAAAGGCAAAAGAATTAATAAAGTCAGGTAAACTAACCGTAAAACACATCCCAACTAAAGAAAATGTCTATGTAGATGTAGAGATAAAAACAAAAGATCACGAAGCTATAGCAGTAGTATCTCACGCCCACACCAACATAAGCGAAGTAAAAGTTGATGGGGAAGTAGTATATAGAAACGAAGAAGAAATAGTTGCAAAAGATGATGACGATAAAATCGACATCAAGTCACTATCTTTCAAAGAACTTAGAGAAATCGTAGAAGGAGCTCCAGAACACACATTTGACTTTACACTAGAAGGAATCGAAGTTAACTTCAAAGCATCAGAACAAGGACTAAATGAAAAAGGTAAATTAGGAGCAACTTTAAAAGGACTAAAAGAAAAGGGAATCCTAGCAGATAACTTTGTAACCAAGGCGAGAATCATGACCGCAGCAGCTGCTGACATGAGAATGACTGGAGGAGACTGTCCGATAGTTACCTCAGGAGGATCAGGAAACCAAGGAATCGGAGTAATCCTACCAATAGCAATCGTAGCAGATGAAGAAGGAATAGATAAAGATAGATTAGGAAGAGCACTATTCTTTGCACACATCATAAATAGATATGTAAAAGAATACTCAGGTAAACTTTCAGGTATTTGCGGATGTGCAATAGGAGCAGCAGTAGGAGCCAGCGCAGCAATAACCTGGATGTTAGGCGGCACAGATGAACAAATAGCAGGAGCTCCAACCAATATCTACGCAAACCTAACAGGAATGGTATGTGACGGAGCAAAAGAATCTTGTTCAATGAAATTATCTACCTCAGCAGAAGAAGCGATCCTTGCAGCATACCTTGCAGTAAACGGAATGATCTCTAAAGAAAGTGTAGGAGTAGTAGGAGCAACCATAGAAGATACCATCTCCAACATAGGAAGACTTTCAAGAGAAGGATTCAAAGACGTAGATAATGTAATGCTAGATATAATAGAAGCATACTAAAATATAAAACACTAAACGGGCATGGAGCCCGTTTTTTTATGCGAAAAATTATAATTATAAAGTAAAATGTTTACAATTCAATTTACTATAGTATATTATTAAATATATAAATAAATAATATGGAGGGAGTATTAAAAAGAAAATAATAATTATTGCCCTTACTGTGCTGATATTATTGGGCACAAAAGTAGAAGCACAAACCTTTAAAGATATGAAGAAACATTGGGCAAAGGAACAGATAGAATGGGCAGTTAATAAGAAACTATTCAATGGATATCCAGATGGAACATTTAAACCTCAAAGAGCGACAACAAGAGCTGAGTTTCTTACAATAATTTCCAACATGATTGGTATGGATTACACAGGAAGTCCAATTAGTTTCAAAGACGTACCAAGCAAGGTGTGGTACAAGCCAATAATAGAAAACTTAGTAGGATGGAAAATCGTAAAGGATGGAGATTACATAAATCCAGATTCTAAAATAACAAGGGACGAAGCATTTGGATTATTGGGACAGCTATTTCCATATAGGAAACAGTATATGAAGCTTAGCTTCGAAGATAATTTCACAGTAAAAAGACATAGAGATATAGGAGTTTTAAAAGACCTAGGAATAGTAAATGGAGATGAATACAATAGAGTAATCGCTCACGAAGGCATAACTAGAGCAGAAATAGCAACTATACTCTACATCATGTCAAATAAAAACATAGAAGTTGAAAAACAATTGGTACAAAGAGCAAAAGAAGAAAATAAATTAAACTTCGACTTCGATGAAACATTTAGCAGAGAAAAATATGATCTAACATATATAAAACTAATGGCAACTCCACAAGAAACAGATCCTCAGATAGACGCATTATTTAGAGAACTAGACAGACAAAATCCAGGATTTACCTACAAAAAAAATAAAAAGTTTAGAATAGATACAAACGACCTTATTATGGACTTGCAAAGAGTAATAGAAGAAAGTCCGGATAGAATGTTTTTAAAAAGCTATGTACTAACTAACGAATATCCGTCAGGAGATATCAAATTCAAATTCGAATACAGTGTATCTCAAGAAGATGCAAGGACCATTATGAGTACTATCCATAGTATTAAACAAGAAGCAGAAGGCAAAAACGATTATGAAAAAGTAAAGCTAGTACACGATTGGATAGTAAATAATACAAGATATGCCTACGATGAATATAAATCAGGAAATTATCAAATAGACAAGAATATAACTGCCTACATGCCAATATCTATCTTTAAATACGGGAAAGGAGTTTGCCAAGCCTATGCAGAAACATTTGATTTATTGGCAAAAGAAGTGGGACTTTCATCAATTTTAATCTCGGGGGAAGCAAGCAATAGTTTAGCTTCGGGAGGACATGCCTGGAACTTAGTAAATGTGGACGGAAAATTATACCATATAGACACAACCTGGGACGATCCAGTAGCAAGTTCTGGAAGAGATTTACTAAGGTATAAATATTTCTTGATTGACGATCAGACCATGTCTTTAAACCATATATGGGAAAGAAAAAATTATCCGGAAGCAAACAATGGATGCTTAAATGAAGGGCTGATTCTACAAGGAAATAGCACTTACTACAACAATACAAGTATAGATGGATCAAGTAATATATTGAACAACTAATTTAATTATATTATTGAATAAGAATTACAAAAACGGGATTAAGAACATTAACCCCGTTTTTGTTTGAATAAAAATCCCTGCCGAAGCAGGGATAAAAATTGTCTAGAATGGACCATAATTAATTTTTACAGCTACATAGACTGCACCTATTGCAACAATAAAGAAAAATATTATAAGTGGTGCCATAAACCTCAAGTATTTATTATATGGAACCTTACCATAAGATAAAAACATAAGAAGTGAACCATAGGTAAACCAAATCATGTTAGTTATACCATCTCCAAATTGATAGCAAAGAGTTGTAATTTGTCTATTAAGACCAATTAAATCACCAAGAGGAATTATTAGAGGAATAAGAGCCATAGCCTTTCCTGAACCTGATGGCACAAGACCATTTAAAAGTGAAACTGCAATTATTATACCAATACCTGCGGTAAGAGCAGATGTGTTAGATAAAACATTTGCCATTGAGTTGATAATAGTATCTACGATACTAGTTGTTTCAAGAATCCATTGAACTCCTCTTGCGATACCAACGATAAGAGCTCCGCCCATAGCGGACTTTGCACCTTCTATAAGGGAATTAACTATTTCATCTCCACTCATCTTGTTTAGAAGACCGGCGATAACTCCACAAAGTAGGAATACAGCAGTCATGTCGTTGATGCTCCATTTAAGCTTAAACATTCCATATAGAGAAAGTAGGAAAGCACCTAAAAGAGCGAGTAGAGAAAGAGATTGACCAGCATTTAAATTCTTACCTTCATATGTAGAAAAATCATACTTTAGATCTGAAGTATCTACGTCCGCAACTAGACTTTTAGAAGGATCTTTCTTAATCTTATTTGCATAAGCAAGAATATAAGCTAGAGAGCCAACTAAAAATATTATCCAAACAACAAATCTCAAAGAAAAACCAGAGAATAGAGGTAGTTCTGAAATTTGTTGAGCAATTCCTACTGTTAATACGTTTGTTGGACCAGCACAGAAACCAGCCATCAATCCTACGATTACAATACTAACAGCGACTAAACTATCCAAGCCTAATGCTAGCATTATAGCAACAACCAAAGGGGTAAATGGAAGCATAGTTTCAATCCATCCTAAAAAACCACCGAGCATTGCAAATATTAAATAGAAAGCTATGATCAATAAATTGCTGCTATTGGTTCCAAGTTTAGAAATAAGTTTGTAGATTGCAAGTGGAATAGCTTCAGTTTTGTCATAAATTTTAAGTGTACCACCGATTATTAGTATAATTGCAATAACGGGAGCTGAACCTATAAAACCATATGGAACAGCACGGAAGATATCGATTATACTTGCGTGATGTGGATCCACAACCTTGTAGGAATTAGGAACAACCATAGTCTTACCTTCTACAACCTGTCTTTCGAAACTTCCTGCAGGGATTACGTAGCTTAAAAGTCCACATACAAAGATTACTGAAAATAAAAGTATGTAGGGGTTAATGTTGAACGATTTTTTCTTTTTCATTGGATTACCTCCTTAAATTTATTAATTTAATTATAGAACAAAAAAAAGAAATTTTCATCTTTTTTTTGAAAAAAAACGTTTTTTTATTTGATTTTTTAAATAAATATTATAAAATAGTCTTAGGTGATAATATGAAAGAAAATTTAAAAGAATTAGTAATTGATTTACAAGAAAAGTACGAAGATTTAACATGGAATCTAAGTAAGGAAATTTGGGATTTTTCAGAAGTAGGATTAATTGAATATAAAAGCGCGGATGCTTTTAGAAAAATTTTAAAAGAAAACGGTTTTACAATTACTCCTGTTAAAGGAATCGAAACTGCATTTGTAGCAAGCTATGGAGACACATCTCCAGTAATAGGGTTCACAGGAGAATATGATGCTCTACCAGGATTAAGTCAAGTTGCCAACCTTACAGAAAAGAAATCAGAAGAAGGAAAGACTGATGGTCACGGATGTGGACATAATAATTTAGGAACAGGAGCATTGGGAGCAGCTCTAATAATCAAAGACTACATTGACAAAATAGGACATGGAACCGTTAAATTTTTCGGGACACCATCTGAAGAAAGAGATGGAGCAAAGACATTTATGGCAAGAGACGGCTATTTTGATGATTTAGACATGGCTTTGACGTGGCACCCAAAAGATCGAAATGCCGTATGGACAGAAGGAACTTTAGCTAATGTAATTATGGATTATAAGTTCAAAGGAATATCATCTCACGCATCAGATGCACCGGAAAATGGAAGAAGTGCCCTAGATTCATGCGAACTTATGAACGTAGGTGTAAATTACTTAAGAGAACACGTTGTTGAGCAAGCTAGAATTC